>VTLG01013892.1_pt1 | contig 42757 bp, 68 predicted proteins | sample 4694571 | NCBI WGS metagenome assembly VTLG01 (sample SAMN12604809, study PRJNA352737) | marine metagenome | biome: ENVO:00000447; feature: ENVO:00000209|ENVO:00000569|ENVO:01000036; material: ENVO:00002151; isolation source: viral sequences binned using virsorter ...
TTGTTCATCAAGAACTACATCTCCAACTCTCCAAGCGATAGACTTTTTTATGTTGTTAAATGCTTTTTTATCGTTAATAATAGCCTTCGCTATTTTTTGAGCATTATCTGTCATGTTATCACTTCTTTAATCGAGTAAATAGCATTCCTGCGCCTTTGTTTTGCATCTTAGCAACTTCTTCTTGTAATTCTTCAATACAATATCTTAGTATTCCAAAGTCAGGGCTATTCTCTACAATATAATCCAAGTCTTTTTCCAAGCCTTGAATTCTTTGTTCTAAAACCTCTACCTTATATTTTAGTTCTTTAATTTCTTTTTCTTTCTTATCTTCATTATTCATATTATCACCGTTACTATAGTTATGATGGTTATGATGTTCACGATATTTACCATCATCAATATCTTATTGCTTCTCGCTATCATAGCAAGTAAGTCTTCTAGGAGTTCATTGGTTTTGTCCATCATTGACAAATTTATCCACTCCTTGAGTTATCTCTACAATAGTTGCTCTACGCTTTAGATTCGTTAGCATTTCTATTATGTCATTGATGTCCTTTTCAGTTTCCTTCCAAGTTTCTTCTGTGTCATAATCTACCTTTGCTATCACATATTTTGTATATTTCATGCAAACCTCTCCTCAAACTTCTTTATCTTGTTCTTCATTCTAGTGTTAGAACTTTTATATCCCTTCATTAATTTAGTTAGTTCTTCGACATCCCTTTGTGCCTTCTGTGATTTAGTCATAGAAGATATAATGACATCTTTTAATTCACTAATTTTTTCATCTAGGATATTTTCAATAATAGGTTCTATGCCTTTTGTCAATTGATGTTGAACTTCAACTTCAATAGTGCTATGTAATACATCAATTGATAATTTTAAGTTTTCAATTTCCTTATCCATACTTTCTACCTTCGCTATTGCATCAACTGTTTTGTTGGACATAACTCTATATCTATTCTTTCCTTTCTTTCCCCTACAATCGGGGCATATTCTCTCTCTCGATTTCATGGAGAATTTTTTAAAAGTTTCTCCACAATCTCTACATACTACTGTCATACTCATTTTTATTCCTCTTCACATTTTCTTTCGTCTAGTAAATCTAAGAACGATTGATGTTCACAAAATTTACAATTATATTTACCTTCAAACTCCGGCCTACATTTCATAGGTGTTTTGCACTTCATACTTCCAACTCCTTCGCCTTGAATGCGGCTAATCTAATGGCCTCCCTCGCACTTGCTGTAATCGAGGCGGCTAGGTCTACATCAGCCCAACCGAAGCCTTGAAACGCCAATACACCGTAAAATGAGGCCATCAATCTCTTGACCGCCATTTGGTTATTATACCACTTAACATAATCAGTTTGATTACTAGCATTTTTCATTCTTTTCTTGTAGTCGTTTCTTAACTCCTTTAATTCAAGAACTGCTTTAGGTAATAATCCTAATTTATCAGTCTTGAAGTAAAACATCTGTTCACCTATAGGCTCGCTGAAATCTCTTGGTGTTAAGATATTAACTGCAAAGGCTGTCGGTTCTTCGCTCTTAGTTTCCCAAGATATATTTCTAGCAACCATCATTGATGGATATAGACCGGCAAAATCAAATGCCGCTACATTAAGGTGTAGTCCATTAGTATCTTCACTAAGCGGGTCATAAATCATAGCCCCTTCATACTCTCTTCTATCAGCACTCTTGATACCTGTTGGTGCTTTCCACCAAGCATTTCTCATAAAGTAAATAGAACCCATGTGCGAAGCATAGAAGCAAGCCTTGAAAGGTGCTTTTAGTAATCGTTGTAATGATAATATTGCTTCACTACAATAGTTAATTGCATCTATCTTAACTAATAGTTCTACATCTACTAGAGCATATTCTAAATATGCGTCTGTATCTTCTAGCCATGCTCTACGATAGAATTCATTAGGGTCTTCAAACTTAGTATTCATTTCTTTACCTTCATTAAATAATATCTTAGAAACATAATCAAGACTTAGTGAAGGTAGTGTTCCTCGTTGTGAATCGTTCCACTGTCTTTCAAATGCTAAGTCTAAGTTAAGGGTCAATCTACCACCAATAGGTTGTTCAATTGGTGAATAGCCATCCTGTCTCTTGAAACTACAACCATCCTTGAGTTGCTTAACTCCATCTATCTTATGATAAGGAGACATAACTAAAGGATTCAATCCTAGAGCGCATGTTCTATCTAATAACTTAGGTAGGTCAAACTTAAGACCAAACCATGCAATTAACATATCGGGGTCTTTGACCATCATAGTTCCCATGAAATGTTCAAGCATGTCTTTTTCACTAAGAAAAACTGTCGTAGTGCTAGGATGCTTAAACTTTTGATAAGGGGAATCACATTCTATATCTTCACTAGGAAACCATACCCACTGGTAATATTTCTTATCATAGTTATCATACACTACAATGGTAGTAATACAACCATCATACTCTCCACTTTGTTGCCATTCCATATCCCAATACCATTTACGCATATTATATTCGGGCATTTCATTAACTTCATCAACAGCGTATCTAAATGTATATGGCACATCAGCCTCGTATGTTTTACTAAAGTGTTGTCTAGCCTTATGAATATCAAAAGACTTCTGCACATATACACGCTTTAGTTTTGTTCCATCTAAACTAGTCCAATCTCCCTCTTCATACTCAAACTCACCTCTAGCATATTTGCTAACAGGATAGTGCGATATGTTAGGTTCATCAACTGAAACATAGAAGTATGGTTTAAACGATACTTCTTCGCTTTTCTTTATTCCGTTTTCTCTCCAAGATTTATATATTACATTTCCATTTTTATTACTAATTATCATTTATATTCCTCAATTTGCTAAGTGCGGTGCTTTAATTATCAATTTGTTTTCCGACATAATTAACATCGGGAAATCATCTTTGACATAGAAGTTTAACATTTCATTGTCAAATAATACATGAAGTGGACTAGAGAAATCTAGCGTCGCTGATTCTCCAATGTTACCTTCTAACTCAATAGAAGTTTCAAACTTGTTTGTATTATTAGTAGCACTAGACATAGATAACTTATTCTTATCATGTTCATAGTTAAGGTGATAAACACCACTACCGATTAACTCACAAAGTTTCATGGTCTCACTAAAGGTATTAGAGTCTAACCGAAACGCACCTTCAAACTTTGACTTGTTAAACTCAAATAGAGTTTCTAGGTTTTCTTCAAAGCGTGTGTCTATTACATACTGACCCATGCGATTAATAGCATCCATGTTTGGATGATTAACAATAATAGGCTGTGTAACTTTACTACTACCATTTGTCATAGTAATAATATCATTACTGTTTATTTCTACATCACCACTAAATTTCTTTAGATACTTTAGTAGTGTTTCTGTTTCTGCAACAAAGACACCATCTTCTTCACCATCAACTGTTAAATTAACTTTAACAATTAATGAATTGATAGAATCAGCATTCCATAAACTCAATGTATTATTGTGTAGTCTAGCATAGAAATACTCTACCAAACTACCATTAGTAACACTAGCACCTTTCACATATTTTCCTTTCAATTGTATATCTGTCAAAGACTTGACAAACTCTTTTGCATCTACTGTAAATTTCATATTGTTCCCTCTTTTAGTTCTTTCAAACCATTCCATGTAATGTTAGGTGGTGTTCCTTGTCTCACTGTCCACTTAGAACCAACAAGTTTACCATTTGTTCTACTGCCTAACAATTCAGCAAAGAAATGTAGTTCTCCTTTAATCATTTTCTTAGAACAGTAAATCTCTTGTTCAAGTTTACCTCCCCAATCTTTCCACATAGGTTGTGTTCCTACAGGAACATTATCCATGTATTTTTCAGTTTCGTGTGTAATAAAAATTACATCACATTCTAAGTTATAGATAGTATCTAGCAAGTAATAGAATGCTTTGTTTCTGTTACCATATTGAAATGGCATAATCTTAGTTACAACTCTAGGGTTAGGGTTTACCTTCAACATACAAGATGCTAGCCAAGTATCTACGCCATCAATAACAAAGATGGGCTTTTCACCATTCTTTATTGATTCTTTAGCATGGTTTATGAATTGTAAAGAACGGTCTTCACTTTCATTAATATCAATAATATTATCTTTTGTCATAACAATTGGACAAAATACTTCTATTCTATCAGTAGCATCATGGTGTTGATACCATGTAGATTCTACTCCTCTATCCCAATCAAGAACGAATATTTTTCTATCGGGGAAATCTAATGCTAATCCGGTCTTACCCGTCTTAGGCTCACCCCAAATACCTAATACCAATCTTGATTTTCTGCTTTCTCTTTTCTGTCTTAGCAATTCGCTAAAATTTATTTTCTCTTTTCTAAAAGTCATATTCTTCACCTATCTCTTCTATTTCTATATTTATTTCTTTTCCTTTAATTTTACTCCAAGCATTGATTATGCTACACAATTCATCACGACTGTCACAAACATATCTAGTGTCCTTCCCTCCGACATGTAACTTAACCCAATAACTATCAGTTAATTTTATATTTTTATTCCATGTTAAAAACTCCACTTCATCTAAATCAATAATGAAACTACCGTTTTTTAACAAGAATCTTTTTCCAATTAATCCTTTTCTTATCATTTTTATTCCTCTAATATAGGCTTCGCACCTATTCGAGCATCAATCTTTTCCACAAGTTCACACTTACACTTGTCATGAAAGGGGAAAACAACAAACCCCTTTGGAAATCAATCAAAACCAATCAAGGTCTTCATCCTCTACGCCTTCTTCTTCAGCGATAGGATTACCCACTGATTCTTCTAGTAGTAGACCACTAGTGTTAATTGTAATTGGTTCTGCTTCACCATCAATGATTCGCTGTGAAGTTCTACCAACTACAATGACTTTTGAACCAATGCCAAAGTTGATGTTTATGTGTTCGGGAATCCAACAAGTAGTTGCTAAATTACCACCATCATCTTCTGTCAATTCCATATCAGCCGCTTTATCAGTAATAGAAATAATCCTATTGCCGTTAGCAGTTGGTGTCATTCTTTGATTAACAACAGTTCCTTCAACAATAGCGAGTTTGTCTCTTGCCTGCTCCATTTGTTGAGTTTGATGTAGTCTATCTAAATCAACTAAAGTTGTTCCATATTTAGGATAGTTCTCAAACAAACAAGTTGGGAAGTCAAAAGAAGACATATCTCGATAGTCACTGTTATCGGGGTTTACATCTTCATTTCTAATCAAACTATCTTTAGTAGCGGTAGTCATACCATAAAGGCTTAAACCATCATCACTGGGAATGGCCTTGAAATGAACCCAATCAAAAGTATTGGGTGTAAAATCTACTCCGCCTTGATTCTTATATGAGAAATAATAAGACTTCATTTCTCCACCATCAACACTACCATAGAAAACACCGTTTCTTCTAAACTCATTAACTGGTAATGGTTTACCATATCTTTTATTTTCTAACCCACTTGGGTAATTAGGCATAGGGTCTATTGGAATAATAATGCTACCATCTTCCAATTCTTCTGCACCTGCATTTAGAGTCTTAACCATCTTTTCAGCATAGTCACCTTTGTAGTATCTAGCGAGAGTGTAAGTTCCGTCGCCATTATCTGTGGCAACTGCTACTAAACCGTCACTCAATGCTTTGTCGTTATCTCTTAGATATTCTTCTTTGGCCTTATTTCTACTCCAACTCATCATATCTCTAGGAGACTCTAACGATACAAAGAAACCAAAAGCACTCTTAACCAAAGAGTTAGAACCACTGCTGTTGTTGGTAGTTGTTCTCTTCATGTTACCTCGCACATAGTTTCTTAGTAGTGCAACAGCAACATCACTGTTTACATCTACACCATTTTCTTCGCAAATCTCGACATACTTATCTACCATTTCTTCGGTAGTAATAGTCAAGTGCTTTGCTCCTATCTCTATTTCTTTCATTATCTTTTCATCTATATTCATTTTCGTTTCCTCCTGTTCATATTTGTCCTACCATCCATGATATTATCACTTTAGGGGTCATGGTAGTAGAACGGTATTCTGTTTCCCCTATTATCCTAAGAAGTTTAAACTTCTCTTTGGACTCTAATCCTTCTGCCGCTAAGACAGAATTATGTAACGCTAGACATATTTCTTTCACGCTTCTTCCTCCATACAAAATGTCATGTAATTTATCCAATGTTTCATTTGGTTTTTTATTAAGTATTAAATTTAGTATCTCATCGAACTCTTTTAATGAATCCTGCACCTGTTTTCTTAGCGTGAAATTTGAGGCTTTAGCCGCTTGAATCTCGGTTATTGCCCTGCGTAAATCACCATCTAAATCATATATAAAGCGAGCCAAATCTTCGTCTGCGAAGCCTTCGACTTGTTCTTTATCGAGAATATTTTTGATAACCTCAAGAACAATCTCATTCTTTAGTGGGTTGAATCTATAATTAGCACATCTACTTTGAAGCGGAAAGATAATCCTAGACTTATCATTACAAGTAATAATGAATCTAATATTGTTAGCGTATCTTTCCATGATTCTCTTCAAGGCATTTTGAGCATCACTGGTCATACCATCCATTTCGTCTAATAACATTATTCTAAATGGGGCATCACCCAATGTTCCGCTTTGTGCTACTTGTTTTATTGTAGTCCTAACAGTCTCTAGCCTTCTATCATCACTGGCATTTACTTCAAAGAAGTTATCTTTGAAAGTATCACCTAGCATAGACTTAGCAAGTGCGATAGCCGCACCTGTTTTACCTGTTCCTTGCATTCCATAAGCAAGAACATTAGGCATATTATTTTCTAATACCCATTGTTCTGCATCTAATACAAAATGCTCTTGTCCTGCAATATCACTTAATTTACTTGGTCTGTATTTTTCTGTCCATAACATATTTATTCCTCCTCATATTTAATCAGTTCTTGTTGTATTGGTTTAAACTCCGGCATTAATAGTCCTCCTAACCAATAAAGAAAACCCGCCAAAAATAATAATACTACTATTTCAAATCCCATTTTCATTCCTCCTCGTTTTTATTTCTCCATATTATGCAACTTGTTTTTTTATCAAATCCAACCTTATCAAAATAACTAGATAATACATTTGTTAGTTGTCTAAATGTCAAATCTGATGTCGGAGAGGTTTGCATTAACATCCTCTCATAAATTTGTTTAGTAGTCAATTCTTCATCACCCACTATTTTTATTAATTTGTTGATTGCTCTTTTTTTACCTGCACGAATCTTCATCAAAAATCACCCAATGTAGTTTGTTTAACTTTAGTTACGGGCTTCGCTTTACGAATCCGCTTTTCACCTAAACCTAAAAGGCGACACTCGCTGTTATTTAGTTTACTTTTAGCAAATTTTACGAACTCTTCGTCCTTAGTTAATTGCTTAAAGATTCTTTTATCAGCGTTCTTTATTCCTAGTCGTCTTAGCAACGAAGGAACTTTAGAATACTGCTTTCTAATTGGCATATTCATTCTACCGTAGAATCTACCATCATAGACATAAGCAAGCATTTCATAGAAGTAGTCTTGTGACCATCTTCTTCTAACTCTACCATCAATAAATAATAACTTATTAGGATTCGAGTTTACACATAACCAATTCATTAGTTGCGTATCGGAAGGTTTGTTCACTTTCAACACTTTACAAACTAAATCTCTATCAGTCTCCTTCAAGAAATAACTTACAAGACTAAAGGTATCTTTCTGTAATGAAAAAGGTTCTTCACTTCTTGGTGCAATCTCTTGTATTGCATCATACAGATGTTTAGTTGAGCCTGCTCTTTTTATTTTACACAAAGCCTTGATTTCTTTTGGAATGTCTTTTTCATTGAGGGAAGTCATAATCAATTGTCCTCTATATCGTCTAATTATGTTCAATATAGCATCTTTCTGTGCATTATAATGTATATCTTCTATTATTAATCCATTTTCAACATTAAGTGAATTTGCGTCTATTTCAATTTCATTCGCAAATAATACTACCGCTTCAGGTAGCATCTCTTTCGCTTTAGTCGTCTTTCCTGTTCCTGTCTTTCCTGTAATTATTATTGGTCTATTTTTATTCATCGTGGTTAATCCCACTACATCAACTCCTTTATTTTGAATAGTTCTTCCAATCCTTCTAATCTTAGATGTCTTGTTTCGGCAACTATTCTAACTGCCCTACTGAAACTAGTATCGTTCCCCGCATCTTGTTGTAGTTTACTGCACCATATACCATGATGCATTACTAATGCTAAATTTTTTGCTCCCGATATGATTAATATTGGTGTAGGCCTACTCGCACTTTGCTTTAGTTTAACTTTAGACTCTATACCATATTGAAGCAATGTTCTTTTTATAGCCTCAAGGAACTTTTCTTTACCTCTAATACTTATAGTTAGTTTAACTCTATAGCCTATAAGTATATCTTTATTTCTAGTAATGCCGATGTGTCCTTTGGCTTTGGCTAGAAATATCCCTTTGAGAACATCTTTGTTAAACATTGGATTCAACCTCATAAAATCCAACAAATTCTGATTCAACTTTCATATATTCTAATCCCTCTCTAAGAAGATTGATTATAAACTCAACATCTTTCTTTAGAGAACCACCTAATACAATATTCAAATTAGTGTTTGGTGTTCTATCAAACATCATTGCTCTTTCTTTATCTTCTTCTACTTCTATGATAGTCATATATCTTTCAAAGTCATCCGGTAATTCTACGCCATGTAGTTTACAGGCAACGAAGACACCTTTAGTCAATACGAAAAGGTCTTCATTGGTTAATTCATCATAAACTGCAAAAGAAAATATTGAGGCTTTGCCAAACCTATCTATTATGATTTCAACTTCGGGAGGATTCATACTAAACTCTCCACATCTTGTATTGTATTTATATCTGCAACAAACTTATCATGTCGTATTCTTTTACATCGTGGGAATCTTAACCCGTAGTTGCCCTTTGCATCTTGAGTAACTAAATCTGCTGATACTTCTAAGACAACTCTTGGTAATAAGTTGTAAGTTCCGTTATTGTAAGTTTCTACATTCTTTCTAAGTTCATTCGTTAGCCAAACTAAATCAGCATCACTAAAGCCTGTTCCGATAGAACCTACCGACTTAAAACCACTATCACTCTTTACTGATATGCCAAAAGTGCCGAATACATTTGCTCTTGTGCCTTCACCATATTTAGCAGTAGTAATAGCCACATCTAATTCAATGCGAGGAGGCTTGTATTTAGCCCATCCTGCGCTTCTCTTTCCTGCCTCATAGGGTAAGGTAGTGTCTTTGACAACGATGCCCTCAAAACCATCGTTAATTGCTCTATTATAGAATGCTAGAACATCACCATCTTCTTTCATTCTATGCGCTTGGTCGGGTAAGCGTTTAATGAACTCTAATCTATGCCAATAAGGAAAATCCATGACAGTGACACCATCATACTTCAAACAATCAAACATGACCCACTTAACCTTGACTTTTTCTCTTGCTTCTGCATGGTCTTTAGAATGAACTCTTGTTCCCATTAGTTTATGTTCAGCGGGTGAACCATCATCCTTAATTGGATATATCTCACCATCAAGAATACAATCTACTTCATACTTTCTAACTTGCTCTACAACATCTTGAAACTGTGGTGTAACAATAGAACCTTTACGATTAAAGATAATTACACTATCTCCTTCTTTGTGTATTTGGTATCTATTACCATCATACTTGTAATCTACAACCTTATTCTCCGGCCATTTATTCATAGGAACTTCTTTTGCTAGCATTGGCTTTACAAAAGAACCATGTGATAAGTTTACAGGAGGTTCTTCTTTAATTTCATAAAACATAGTAATATCGCATAAGGTATTGAAGTTAGCATGTTTCTTAACTTCACTTAGTTTCTTATCGTAATATTTTGCTAATACTTTCTTAACCGCTCCTTCGTCTATCCCATTAGTAGGAGAACGAATCCAGTATCTAATAAACCACTTTCTTTCTAATGCTGACATGTTTGATAATACATCTTTAACTAAGAGATAAGATGAATCATCTACAGCACCACAGTTAGTTTCTAAAACTCTTAAGACAGACCTTATGCTTATGTTTCTTTGAGTTTCTGCACTTGTATCTAACATATAGATAGCCTCTCCCAATTCACCATCAATGGCAAACAGGGTTTCTATCTCATCATCAAAACAATCAAACATCTTAGCAAGCCAAGATTTAGCCTTAGCCAAACCAATATTGTTGTTAGGATATTCTCTAGCAAGTAATTGTATAACTGCGCTCTTATGCGTATCGAACTTATCTAGTTCTGTTGCTATCAATTTTACTTGTTGTGTTGGTGTTTTTTCCTTCGTGGATTCTAACAACCGGCTCATCATTTTCCAATCTATCATCTATAATCATCTCCATATTTTTATTAACTGCAATAACCAATTCTTTGAGAAGGCGGGATATTTCACCTTCATGTTTATCGGAGTATGTCCACATAGCATTTGCTAAGTAAATCCACTCACTCTTCTTCATCGTTAGCACCACTATTGATTATTCCTAATAATCTAGTAAAGTTAATCATCATAGCATTAACTACTTGCGCTTCATCCATTCTTTCCCTCTCTACTAATCTATTAGTCATAGATACTAAAGTGGCTTGAACCAAAGGTGGTGCAAGTGTAGCCAGTTGGCTATTAGTTTGTATTTCCCAATACATAACAAAGGATGCTCTTGTAAATTCATTAGTCCTTTTGATTTGACTAAAATCTACTTCAAAGGCTTCTAGCAATCTTTCGTTCTTGATTTCTTTTCTAACCTTCTTAGCCCATTCATCTAACTTCTTATCGTTCTGCCAAATTCTAACATACTTGAACATCATTCTTCCTCTCCCATGAAATGTCTTAATACAGGTTGCTTGGCTAACATTATTGCATTAGCAATAAAATTGTAAGCATCCACTATATCCTTTGGTTGAACTCTTTTGTTTCCTTCCATGTTTGTTTCAATTTCATTTAACAGGAAATAGATTAACTGCCGAGAGTTTTCTCTAAGGTGTTCTACACAACCTTCCGACCATTCTCTTTTAGGATTATACGCTCTCATCAATTTCTTTGTTTGCACATCGCTTATTATTTTCGTCATTGATTAATCAACTCCAATACAATTTCTAGTTGCTCGTCTTCACTCTCTATTCTTCCGAGGAAGATTGCTTCCCCATGTCTGGTTTCTATTACATTATTCATTCTAATTCTCTCTCCAATATTTTTAATAAAAGTTTAGCCTCTTCAATATTCATACGAATACCTTTTCTTGTTGGTTTATCATTACTATACCAACGAACATCAAAGACTTCAATGTTCCAATAGTTTCCACGCTTCACTAATATCTCATCAGTTGCGTTACGGGCTATTGTTCCCTTTGTTTCTAAATCACTCAACTCATCCACCCCTCTTTGAATTTCTTTAAGTCTTTCAAAGCAGTAAAGTATCGTGGAGTCTCTAACTCATCTAGCCTATTTACTACCCAACAAGCACCACCTAAAGATGATATTTGCACTATCTCATACTGACCCTCATTGACAACAACTACTTCTTTAGTTCCTATCTCCGGCACTAAGCCATACATTCTAGTTAGTTCTTGAGAAACATCTTGCATATTCTCCATAACATATTTGATAATGTGCGCTCTTTGTATTGGTATCTTTGGTGCGACATCTATCTTTAGATTGCCAGTCATGTTACAAACTATACACTTGTTGCCTTTACAAATAGGGCATTTGATTTGTGCTTTATGTGGCGCAGGTAATGTTACTGTTACTGCTCTTTTCTTCACTAGTCTTCACCCACTGTTTCATCTATAAGGCTTTTAGCCGTTTGATGTGCTTGTTTGATATTAAAAACATAACCATGATGAGCAATAACTTCATCATCAGCAGGTTCGTATTCATCCATTTCTATATTATATGTATAAAAAAGCACTTTCAAGAACGGCTTACTAACTTTATTTTCTGCCGATATTTCATATTTTATTCCTCTATATTCTCCTTCCCAATCATCTTCTTTTGTCATTTCTTTTCACTCTCCAAACAATATTTACATTTTCCAAATCTTCTAGCGTAATATCCTTGCATTTTTCTCCAACAAGTCGGACATTTCAACTCTATTCCTCCGGTAACAAAACCGCTACATCAGTAGAGTAGAAAAGTTGTGCGATAGACATAGCCGCTAAGAAACTATTTTTGGTAACTTTAACGGGGTCGAAAATACCTGCCGCTTTCAAGTCTTGAGTCTTACCTGTAAGTGCATTAAAACCTATATTCTTTTTACCAAAATTAACAGTTGGTGTATTTATACCACTATTTCTTTGTAATACTTTGATAGGTTCTTGCATGGCTGAATAAAACCAATCAGCGTTATTTCCCTTTATTGCTTTCTTAGCGGCTCTCGCTAGAGTTAATCCACCACCAACAATAATACCTTCTTCTAATGCGGCCTTTGTAGCATTAAGAGCATCGTCTAATCTTTCTTTCTTTTCTCTCATTTCAATAGATGAAGAAGCACCAACTCTAATGGTAGCAACGCCACCACTAAGTCTTGCTATTCTTCTCTTAAGTCTAAGTTTATCATACTCATCTTGAGCATCTTCAAGTGTTCCCTTTAGTGTAGTTATTCTGTTTTCTGTTAGTGGTCTGTTACCTCCAACAAAAATTGTTTTATCCTTAGTAATAGTGATACTATCACAAGTTCCAAAGGTATGTGCATGTAGTTCTTTAGGGTCATCTTTACTTTCATCTGTGTAAAGTGTTCCGCCAACAACACCCGCAATATCGGCTAACTCATCTAATTGAGCATCACCAAAGTTAGGTGCGGTAACTACTGCAATTTCTATTGTCTTCTGTAATAGATTCATAACTACATTATTCATAGCATTACCATCCATTCCTTTACAGAATATAACTAGAGGTTGTTTATTATTTGCCGCATGTTCCATCATAGGTAATATCTCACTAAAGTTTCTAATCGCTAAATTAGATAGGAAGATTAGCGGATTGTTAAATGTGCATTTGCCATCTTCACTATTAGCCATAAGATGACTCATGTAACCTTCATCAATCTCTAAACCTTCTCTAATAACGATGTCAGTATTATGAGTTTTAGATTCCTCTACAGTAATAATACCGTCACGGCCAACTTTGTTTATTGCATCAGCAATTAGCATACCTAATTCATTATCATTATTTCCTGCGATAGTTGCCACACCGAGTATGTCTATGTCTTCGACTTCTTCTGATGCGTTATCTAAATGAAGCAATGTTTTATCTTTTAGAGTGTTAATCAACCTATTAAACTGATGAACATTCATTTCCGGTGCATCTAACATATTATGACAAAGTGCTTGAGCAAGAATGCAAGCGGTAGTAGTTCCATCACCGCTACCTTCTTGTGCTTTACTTGCTAGGTTTTGAACTAATTGTATTCCCATTTGAACATAAGGGTCTTCATGACTAATATACTTAGTAATTGTAACTCCATCGTTAATTACAACAGGCGGATTACCTTGTAATATTACTGTTCGTGCTTGTGGCCCAAGTGTAGGCTTTACTGTATTTGCTACTATATCTATTCCTTGTAGTAACTTTTCTTTTACTTCATTTCCATGTATTATCATTATTCCACCGCCAATATATCATCATAGTCTATTGCTAGAAATTCTCCAACTTTGAAATATTCAGTTCTATCTTTGAAGTGAACTATTTTATCTTTCAATTCTTTGAATCTGCTGTCATGAACTTTGCCTTTACTATTATTCTTAGAAATAATATGTCCATGCCTTTCATCTAATAATTTTACTAATACCCAATTACCTACTGCTCTCATTCTTCTTCACCTCTATTCTGCACTTGACCTCTAAATGTTTCTAATCCATTTTCATCCAAGTATCTTATCATTAATAAGTCCGGCTTTGAATTATGCCAATAACCATAGTGTTCTACACCACCCAATACATAGGCTTCTTGCATTAACGACTTCCATACATTTACTGTTCCCCAATCAACGCCACTAAAGTAAGCCGCACCAAATGGGTGAGTATGAATCCAGCACTTAATCGGTAAACTCATACCTACAGGAGGTTTCATTCCAAACTCAACATAGCCGGATGAACCTGTTGTAACATAGCAATCATTCTTACCATCAATAACTACTTGCACTTCTAAGGCAGGTAGTATTTCTGTGGAAGCATGCCAAACAGCATTAAAAAACTCTTTACTTTTATATCCTAACTCATCTACATTTGCTCGGTCATCCCAATCAACTCCGATAGACTCACAAGTTAAGTGTGCTTCTTGATACCACACATCCATTATATGTTGTTCTGCTCTAACTCTAGCATCTTCTAAACTCTCTATTTCTATATCTACCATTTTATCACCTCATACATTTACCACAGCAAAAGAGTTTACACTTTCACCGTTAAACCATCTTTGAATCCACTGTGCGCCCATACCTGCAATAGCCATGTGCATGAAATGTATTCCTTCTTGAGAACCATCCCATGTCTCTCCTTGACAACTAAACGAACCTTCCTTACCTGCTAACAAACTATCATACATTGACGGGTCTGCTTGATAAGAAACATAAGCCGCATTTCTACCTTGAGAACGCAAGTCTAACCACTTTACATTTGAATTGTAAAGCATTTTCCTAGTGCCTAAGTTATCTACACAACAAACTACTAGGTCAAAGCCTTCTAGTTGATTAGGTGTTAAGATAGGATAAGGACTAGATAACTTTACACAATCAAATCTAGCCTTCATGCTACCGACTTTGTGTAATCCAACATCTTCCTCACTAAAGTTTTGATATGTTAGATTCTTTGTCTCTACTTTATCATCGTCATTCACTTGTATCTCATACAAGTCTAAGTTGTTCAAAAATGAAATAAGATAACTTCCTATTCCACCTGCTCCAATTACTAATATTTTTCTTTTCATTCTAATCTCTCCATTTTAAAATCTAAATATACTACTGTTCCCGAAGAAACAAGGGGATTAATTAATACTACATCTCCCCCATCGAAATAACAAAATGTATTGTTATCTCTTAACACTCTAAACTGTGTTCCGCTTTGTTCTAGTTTTCCTTCAATACTAATTTGTGAAACGAAATCCCTTCTAACTATTCCTCCACTAGTTATTGCTACTACTACTTTTTTATCTACTAATTCACTTAATTCTACTAACATATTTTCTTTATTCATATTTATTCCTCCTTACCACATTCTTCACTTAATATGTCAAATCCTTCTCTTGATGCTGTTCCATAGACTGTATCAACGCCAATCTTATACTTGGCATTAATCATAGCCGCAATAGAAACAACGGTTTCCATCCAATCATCCGGCATATCATAAGGCATGCCCTGTGGATTTACTAACTGTATTGCTAATGTTGGGTATTCTAATTTATCTGTCATATTTATTCACCTCTATCTATCCAAATTCTTCTAGTATCATTGTTAAAATTATACTCATCAACTTCTGATGCAAGAAGTTTCTCCAATGCCCTTTTACAAGCACCAAGACTTCTGTTTAACTCTAAACAAATTACTTCAAGTGTCATGTTTTTATTTACAGCCATTTCATACAATTTTTCAATTTCTTCCTTAGACCATCTTCCTCTTCTCAAATTAGTTTCCTCCTTTCTTACTCTTGTGAACTTGAGTGTGTGCTTTCCCTTTTCCGTAACCAAATCAATATGAAGTTTCATATCTTTAGGTGTTAATCCTAATTCAGCATCAAGAACTTTTAAGAACTTTACATTAAAATCCGCTAAAATCTTTTTATCCATATTATTCACCTCTACTAATTATTCCTTTATCTAACAACTCTTGGTAGTTATCCATCCAACTACCTAGAATCTTTATTGCTTCTCTTCGACCTAAGCCGAACTCTTCTCTCAAATATGGAGTAGCACCAAACATATTAGTTACTCCACTTTGCCGTAATTCTTCTAAATACACATAGTATTCAATCCATTCTTCATTTATCATTTTAATTTCTCCTTAATTCATTTATCTGTTTACCTCTCACTTGAGAGCATTTTTCATAACCAATCAAAGCCAACAGTTTCTTTGTGGTTAGTTTAATTGAAGATAAAGACACATTGGCCTTTTCTGCAATCTCTTTCTGTTTTATTGGATGCAAGTAAATGTTCTTGGCAATCCAACAAATACTAGAATAATACACTGTGCCTTTTACACAATCTACATTTTGTGTTAAAGGCTCAAACAACTCTAATACATCTTGACAATTAGATGCGAAGGTCAAATCATCAGTAATTTTACTTGTGACTGTCTTTAACATATAATGTGGGTCAATCCTAGTATAAGCATTTACATTATTGAAATGCTTGTTGATTCTTTTTACTGCTTGATTCAATGTTCTAGTATTACAAGAAAACTCTTGCCTTAATTCTTTAAGTGATACGGGCGTTCTGTTTTCTCTTAGAACATAATATACAACAGCAGTTGCCTTTTCTTCAACACCCAAAGTAGTAAGAGTATTACTTCTGTAAAGAGAGATATAACACTCTTCTACTCTATCCTTCAATGGATGATTAGGCATTAGGGTTGCCAATAGCATATTGCACATTCTAAGTCCTTTCTCTAAATGATGGTTAGAAACTCTAAGCCATGCCCTATCATTGTAGTTAGTTCTCGAACCTAATAGTTTGTCAGCCGAATGAACAAACTCACCGTCTTTATTGACAGGTAAAGTTGTCTGTTCAAACAGTTCTGTTACTGCTATATAGCCACAATCTATACAAGATAGTTCGCCTAATCTTTCATCCATCTCAAATTGTGTTCCACTACACTCCATGCACTTCATTTATATCCACTCTTTCATTTTCATTTGGTTTGTATTTCAAGTAGCCTTTAATCGTATTAACTCTCGCTACTGTCATATTATCATTAAGTAGAGCAAATGCTCTAGTTGCGAATTGGTCGCCTAGTGAAGAACCTCTAGCCATATTATCTATACATATTGGCCCACTCCAATACCACTCTTCTTTAGAGGTTTCATCATCAACGATAATATCTCGCTTTTGTCTAACAAAGGTAGACACCATTTGTATGTCGCTTTTGTATTTGCTATTAGATAGTTTCCAATCGTAATCATTACCTGCAATATACATTGTTTCAGGTTCTCTATTATCATCTTCAATAAGTTTAATCCTATTGGGATATTGTCGAGTAATATCTCTTAACAACTCTTTTGCTCTATTCTCGATAAGGTCTTCAGTTCTGTTTTGTGCTAGAAACTCTCTCATAACTTTGATGTCCGAATCTAGTGGCTCTCTACCGACTAGTGCTTCATACAGTCTCTTCAACCCCATTCTTCTAAACTTACTATTCTTTTTACCATGAATATAATAATTACAGAATGATTGTAAGTCTTTCATTGAGATATTACCCCACACTCCATCACCAATTTCAATAGCAAACTCTTTGTCACCTATTTGAGCAACATTGAGTCTAACTTCTTGCTTTTCAAAATCTCTAAAGTAATGATAAGGAACTCTATTCTCCAATACATACTTAATATCTTCACTAAGACTTAGAGAAGTGAATAAAGTCTGCATTAATTTAGCATTATCGTCGGTAAAACAAGACTTAAATGCAACTCTAGCAAACGCATTAGCGATAGTTTCCATGCTTTCTGCTTTACCGTTTATTCTAAATTTACTATTGGTTCTCGATAGTGCTATTGGACACTCTTTTATCCAAAATACTCCACTAAAATCACCCTCGCCAAACCAATTCATTTTGTGGCTATAGCCCCATCTGTTTGCTCTAGGTTGTTTTAATATCTTCTTGAACATATTTTTCAACGCACCATGCAAAGGGTCTTTTGCTGACCTATCGGGAGATACGGTTTTGCTTCTTTCATATTTCAATAGGTCGGACTTTACATAAGTCTCATAATGTCCTACTCCATCATCCGGCTTTCTTATACTAATACTTATTTTATTCATTTTTATCACATCATATATATTTTTGAATTTGATTTTGGCACACATTTTTTGTGCCTTTCTAATTTAATTTCTTCGGGCAATAATAGTTGCCCTCCGCATACACGGCATCTAGTAGCAATTCTTTTCTTATACGCTCTATGGCTACTAACATAGTTCGGGTCTTGTTCTTTCATTAAATTCACTCCATTGTTTTTCTAATTTACACATTTTACAATTGCTATGACCAGCGCAATTTTCTCTATGGAATTGTAAGGCCTCTAACCTTAGCGGGAGGTTGTTGTTTTTCCATTCAACAAAACCGTCATCAACCGCTTTTTCTATTCCCCACAAAGCATGGTCTAATAGTTGATTGACTAGAAATTTTGTCATAGAATCTTGACTTCCGTTTGAAACTGTTATTTCAAACCTATCCTTTATCCAAGAATCTACTTCGTAATCCCAACCATTGAATATGGTGAAAACCGACTGAATAAACTCATCGTATTCCATCTTCACACCATTAGGGGGGAGAAGGAGCGTAATAACCCCTTCTCCCCGTTTACCACTATTGAGAAGAATCAGTAGATACTAATTCAGCCGCCTACGATAGCAGGGGTCAAATCAACGCTGTCTACTGCATCCCAATTGATTTCATTGATAGATTCACGGCTAACCATTTCACCATCAACAAAAACCCAATGTGTAGGGTGTGTGTCAATTTGCTCAATAACTTCTTGAACTTCTAGTTGAAGTTCCGTATGTCCTGTTTCGTTCAATATTCTTACTTTTACCATATTTTTCATCTCCTGTTTTGTTCATTTTTTCTTGTTCTAATCACTATTTAAAGTGAGCCTAAATTCAATCCGGCTTCGAGTGATTGAAAATAAATCAATAATCAATTTACTCTTCACCTCTACCGTTAATCTGCCTTTGCATGTTATTATCATCAATCTCAAACATTCTTTGTTCTCGAAGATAACCGTCTAAAATCATATCTAATTTTTCCGGCAATGCTTCAAAAATTCCTAAGATTAATCGTCTATTTAAAGACAACCATATTTTATGTTGAGTGTTTAACACAACCTTTGGCATATCGTTTTCATTCATCGAGATTACCAACGGGGGTAACTCTATATCTTGCACTATTTTAAATTCTACATTCGTTTTCATTTTATCACATCATACTTATTGACATGAAGATTCCCTCCATGTCTTTTGTTTTAATCAAGGCTTCAATATTAGAGAAGTCTCCTGCACAATACTTGTCTGTATAATCTACAAGAAGACCTGCTAATACCATAGCCATTCTTTGTTTACTAGAATTGACAATAAGTTTACTTATGTTTACCATCAACTCTTTTTTATCTCTTTCATGCGCCATACAATCGTAACATTGTTCTTTCAACATTACATCATGTCCATGACACCATGTATTAACCCATCCTGTTCCATTACATTTTTCACAATTCATTATTCTGCCTCCAATAGTTTTAGATTAGCACCAAAAGTTTTGTTGTATTCTATAATCAATTCGTTACCTTTGTTTATTGCATGGTTGTTTGGCCACCAAGCAGGTATTCTGTTTTTAGGCCATTGAGCAAATCGCCACTTACCTTCAAGATAGTAGTGGCGGTAAGAATCAATCACATACTCCCAACAATGTTCACCATATTCATTCGGTATTCTATACCTATCAAACATAGCAATAGATACAGGTGTCGCTAAACTGCTGTCTGCGTCATATTCTATTGGTGTCTGTAATAGTCTTTTTTGTGTTCCATGCGTTTTATCGTTGTATCTTAGCGAGTATTCTTCACAAAGAGCCATACCATGTTCAAATAACCACATAGTATTGTGGTCGCTTTGTCTAGCCCAAATAGTGCTAGGGTGGTTAAGCATAGCAGGCTTCATTAAGATAGATTCTGTTTCTTCGTGGTATTGTTTTAGTCGTGCTAAAGTTGGTTCTTGACCATATCTATCTGTATATTCCATAAACAAAGCATTAGTATGTAGCATCTGACAGGTTTCTGTCGGCATCTTAACTACATGCTTGTTTATCATTTGTTGTGCTGATTCAATCGGGCATTTTGATAATGCAAATATATTCATTTTTATTCATCTCCATTTTTATTTATTGTTGGTGGGATGTAGTCTTTGTCATACAGTTCAAATAATTCTGTATGACAATGACTACAAAGTTGGACTAGAATATTATCTTCTAATTCTTCTAGTTCCATTGTTTTGAATTCCATAAACACCATTGTTGATGCTACTAACCCACATTTGTAGCATTTTGGAATTTTCTCTTTACGCTCTTTAACAAAGAACTGTTTAAGCCAATTAAGCATTTAATCACAATTGACCCTTAAAGAATTTCTTGTAGGATTCGATAACTTTTCTCACCCGAAGGTGAGGGTTATCGTCAAGAAACTTATCAAATTCCTTGATTAGTCCTACAAGATATTCTCCATCTTTATTCAAGTCTTCTTTAGGCTTTGAGCGAGTTTGTCGTTTCTTTTTTTGTGTCATTGTTCTCCCTCAAAAGTGTCGTATTGTTTCTTGTTGGTAATCATGATGCTAGCCTTTCTTTTAGTTATGCCGTCAAAACTACCTTCATAACCTAAGTTTTCTAAATATTGAACTTGCTTAGATGTAGCAGGTTCATTACTGCAAATATTCTTAAGAGTTTTTAGTTGATTAGGTGTTAATTCATTACCACTAGCCATTTTTCTTCTAATATCTAACAGGAAAGAAGATTCCCATATTGATATAGGGAAGTCACCGTCAAAGACGGGCAAGCCATAATAGTCGCACATATTCCTAAACTCGACAATTTCTTTGTTGTTGAACATAGACAGGTCGTTTAATTGTTGTCGCTCTTGGGCGTATTTGTCAGCATTAGTGACTAGAAGATTTGCTTTACGCTCTTTTTCTTCCTGTTCATACCTAGCCTCTCTTTCAGCCCGTCGTCTTTCATATTCTTCTTGTCTAAGTCTGTCTTGTTTTTGTCTTTCTTGTCGCTGTCGCTCCATCCTCTCTTGATATTCATGCCATTCAGTAGTTAATTGTTCTAATCTAGCATCTTCAGCATCAAGTTTGGCTCTATGTTGAACATCATACATAACGCTAAAGTAATTCAAGTCAGTCCACAACTTATCGTTAGGATAACCTCTAGTTGTTTGCTGATTTTTAGGGTTATGAGGATGATTCCAACGCCATACAATAGATGACATTTGATAACCCTCTTCACCAATTTTACCGCTACCACGCTTTAACATACGACTCTTGATTTTATACTTTTTATCAGTCCAACAAAAGTATTGTTCCTTAGACTTGACATTAATTCTCAAATCAGCCTCTTTGATTTTATCAAACATCTGAGTGAAGTGTTCACCGTTAGTATGCCACCATGCGGTTTGAATCATAGATTGTGTTCTTTCGTTAATCCATTCTTGAATCATCTCATCGGTAATTTCTGCATCAGTTAATCCAGTTCGTTGTTTGATTTCTCTAAGAATAAGATATGAACCAATATGTTCGCTACCGACACATTCTTCGTTACCATTTTCAGTGTTTAATATCTTGAAGTGATAAACAACTCTATGTCCACAAAGACACTTACCTGCATGGTCATTTACCCATGATGGTCTTTCGTTAGAATTACCACTCCACCAAACATCTCCGGTAGCAATCCATTCATGTTTTGCTTCTTCATAGTTGTCGGCATTGGATAGTGCTACCATGTTAGCCATGAGTTTTCTATCCCAATGTCCGTCACCTAAACTTCTTTTTGCTCTAATTATTTCTGTTTCCATTTTTATTCCTCCATTCAGTTCTTTGGTCTTGGGCCACAATAATATAGGTTTTTCTTAGCCCTTGTTATAGCAACATAACAAATGTTTCTTTCCTCTTGCATATTAGATGCTTTCGGATGTGGCATTCTTTCAGTTGCTAGGATGAATACATTATCAGCCTCAAGACCTTTAGCCTTGTGAACGGTTGATAGTTGAATATCACCTCTTGTTTTACTGTTAAACAGTTTCTCTATTTCTTTGATAATACCGCCAACAAAGTTAGCCTTACTAGCAAATATCTTGATACATTCATATTTATCGCTAAGTGTGTTTGCTTGGTTTTGCTTTTCAGCCGCAACCAACTTGTTGTATTCAGCGTGATAGTTTATGTCAAGTAGTTCGTTGAATTCTGTTGATGACATACCTTCGTTTTTGGTAATCTTTTTGACATAGTTTACCAAACCTTTGTGCATGTCACGACCTAGAATATATGCTGATTTGCCTTGAGTAATCAAGTCATAGAAGGCACTAACTAGTGGTGCATTATATCTGCATAATACCATGTCACCCTTCTGTGGGTTTAGATATGCATTAACATGGACATTACCTGTTTCAGCAGTTTCTAAACAATTGAAGTCTTTGACATATCTGTTTGCTTCTGCAACTACTAACTTAGGACATCTCCATGTTAGAGTCAAACCGAACTCTTTGACAGTTTTACCTCTTGCTTTTAGTTGATTCTTGAAGATAGCAATACTACCGCTATCGGCACCTCTAAAGCCATAAATTGCTTGATTCTTGTCACCAACAATAATACATCTACCGTTTTCTGTGCATGACAAAACTAGTTGTCTTTGCATTTCATTGAAGTCTTGCGCTTCATCAACGAATAGAATATCAAATTGTGGTAGAGGATAGCCATTGACTAGTGGTAGCCAAATCATATCATCGAAGTCAATCTCATGAGTAATTGATTTACACTCATCAAGTATTTGACAAACTGATTGAACACCCATAGCCTCTTCATTGTCATTGTAAAATTCTATGTTATATTCGTCAATCAATTTGTAGATTTCTCTTTCATTCGTGCAATCAATCATTGAGCCTTTGACCAAACTAATTAGTTTAACAAGTGGTTGTGCGTGATAGTCACGGCCTAGAATAACATCAATGATATTCTTTACTTTCCACTTATTCATTCTAGTATTACCAACTACATCTCTAACTGCTTTCATACCTAATGAGTGAAATGTTCTTGCCTCTACACCTTCGGGTAGTCTTTCTTGTAGTTCGGTTTGGATAGATTTGTTAAAGCATAGAAAACCCTTTCTTACTTCATTTGCTCTATTAGCACCTTCTACGATTGTGAAAGTCTTACCTGTTCCTGCACCGGCATTGACTATTACATCATTAGTCGTATTCACTATTTCGTTCCATATTTCTTCCTGTTCTATTGTTCCTTTTATCATATTTATCACCATTTTTATTTCGGGTGGAATGTGAGGTGGCTGATTGAATTAAGTAACGCATGTTCCCCCCGAAACATGGTAAAAATATCTAGGAATGATATTACTTCTTTGTTGCCACTTTACTTTAAATTCAATCAGCCGTGAAACGCTATAACAAAAGTTAGTGAAACTAACTAGTGTTATGGCGTGAGGGGTAGCGAGTGGTGGTCGCCTCTACTAAGGGGTCGGGGAGTATATAAAGCGGGGCGGAAACCTCGCACCCCCTCTCCGACAACGAAAGTTAGTGAAACTACTCCTCTTCAAGAGGTCTTAGTCCTTCTATTGTTCCATCCCACACTCCTAAACGATATTCTTTTTTGAGCCTCGTCATCAACCTCTTTTTATTAGCATTGGCAAACTCTTTGTGGCTTTTGTAGAAACCACCACCGGATTTTTTATGGCGTGGGGTGATGTATTGCATAATGTCGTCATATTCCATGTATGCCATAGAAGCACCATGCATCATTTTACCCAATCTCTCTACATTGACCCTTACTTTAGCAGGGAGGTCGCTTTTGTTACCCTTGTGAAATGGTGTGCCTTCTTTGCCCTTTAGCAAAGCCCTCAAGGATTTTACCACTCCTTCTCTAGCCTTTTCATCATTATCTCCAACCTGCAAATTCAATTCTAACACCTGTCTTATTCCATCGGAAATTTCTGCTCCCGATTCTAGGTATTCAATTACATCTAATTTTATGTGTGTCCACTTTTCATCTTCCATAAAGTTACTATCGCTTAAATTACATATAAAGTCGGCTAATTGTTTACTTTCACCTTTTAATCGAATTATGACATTTTTTAGTCTCACTCTCAATCTCACATAAATCTCACTTCTAAACAGGACACTGCGCCAACATTCTCATTTGTCTCATTATTCTCACCCTAGCGTCAAAGGGGGGAGATTTGAAATCGTAAAATTTACTGTTAAGAAACTAAGGAATAAAATTTGAGAGGGGCAGGGGAATGAGAGGGGGGGTGAGAATAATGAGAATAATGAGAATAATATATAATTATTAAATACTTACTAGTTATACTCAATAACCATCAAGAAACTTTGTCTCACTATTAGTCTCACCCCCAAAAATTTGGTGAGACACTCGATTTACTTCTATATTATATGATATATTATATTGGTATTGGCATATGTATATTCTATTCATTATACATTCAATTGGAGAAGACTATATCAAAGTATGAGTAAAATTGGTAGTAACAAGTTAGTTACAAATGAAGGCTTATGGTTATAAATGGACTTGGTTACTTTGGAATCTCGATAATCATAAAAAAAAATAAAAAAATTGAGAAACTCCGGCTACTCGTTCAAAGCAAGTGAAAACGCTGATGCTTAGTATGTTTGATGAGAGGAGGCTACTTAACTAGTATTTTCTACCTCATACAATCTCTTTCTATCTTCTACCGAATTACATTTTAAACTTTGACTTTCGCCTTCGTTTCTCAATAGTGTATATGGCCACTCAACCATTGGAATATAAAACCTGCTTTTGTAGCAGGGCGGAAGGAGTGGGAGCATTGGCCGAAACCAATAACTCCACAACTCCCTCCTAGCAAGACAAACCGAGCATGGTTTGAATCAAATATTACCGTCATATATTGGAACTAAATCCTCAAATTCGATTAGTTCGCAAATGCTCGAATGGTCGAAGTCCTTTTTCGTTGTGTAACGACGACCATTTATTTCAAATTCTATGAAAACTAATATCATGAATTTCTAGCCTCCCTTGTCATCTTGATGATGTCCGGTGAACATTTGCTTTCACTAGCAGTTATCACCTTGAAATCACAATCAACTACAACATCTTCAACATTGTAGCCGTATTTCTTGAGTTTAATTGCTGACTCGAATACTTTTTGAATTCGACCAACCAACTCTAATGGTTTTTCAACAATCATTTCTCTAATAGTTTCATCTCTTTGAATTTTATCAACAGACCAAGAAGATTCTATCTTTAGTGTTATGTCATTATAGCCATGAAATACTTGTGCAACAACTGTGACACCATCCAATAAATGTCCGGCATCCCAAGATGAGTATTTATCATTTGAATTGTCTACTTGAATGTAGTTACCTTGAACGCCTGTCCATTCTTTTACAGATTTAACAGCCTTTCTTGTTTCAGCAACCGCTCTACCATTATCAAAGGCGTTGATTGCATCTACAACCTTGTTTCTTGTCCAACTATCGTTAAGTGTGCATATCATATTACCATCAAGGTAAATATCATATGTTGTAGTTTGCTTATCTACAGTTTTAAACCCATAGATAGGTCTACTACTATCATATTTACCACGCAATGTTATACCACGCTTTTGTAAATCACTAGCAAGCCTCTTCTTGTTAGTTTTGTCCATTTCTTCTTCATGCTCGTATTTTATTTCTATTACTCTTTTGTATATTATGTCAGTCATACAATAACCTCCGATGTATATTGAGTCGTGGGGTATATCAAACGGGTTCTCAAAGTAAACCATATGGTTGTCTCCCTAATCTTTTGTTGGCGTAGTCTAGGAGAGACAACCTTAAAAAAAGTGGCATAGACATCGGCAGTGAGTGATTTTTTTCTCTATTCTCATAAGAAGTGCTTATTCCCTGCACTGTATGAGTTCATTCACTGCCGATGCTATTATTGAGTGTGTGGCAACAAGGGGTTGTTTCGTGGCTTAACGGATTTATTCGGTAGCCTCCGTTATGACTACTGGCAATTCACCGTTCCATCGGTTTTCGTTGTAAAGTCGTCTTAGTTTGCCGCCTGTGATTTGTGCCATTGTTTTTGCGTAGTCTTCTGCATCAGCGAAAGTGCCACCACCGGACTTTCCATGCCTGAAGATAACAGACCCAACAATACCGTGATTGTAGAAGTTGATTGATGCCTCAATGACATCATCAACCGCAGTTGAAATTGATTGTTGCACATCTTCCGGTAGAGTAGAGCGAGAAGGCATAAGACCCTCATGACCCATTGCTTTTACCAATGCTCTAACACTTGACCAAAATTGATTGGCCTGTGTTTCGTCAGTGGACTTGACACCTTGCTTGAGCAAGTTCTCAAGTGCAACATCACTTACCTTGTTTGCTTTCATGTTCGTTTGCATGCTTTTCATTTTGCTAATTATGTTCTCTAATTCCATATTATCATTCTCCTGTGTTTTACCACTACTTCAACCCCTTGAAGCAATATATATTGGGGTGAAGGGTATATGAATCAAGTTCCCAAAGTGAACCATATGGTTGCATCAATGCTCTTTTTGAATTAAGCGTAGCGTCATTAGATGCAACCCTAAAAAAAAGGTAAAAACCGACCACCCCGAAAGATGGCCGGTTTTTTTGACCGAGTGTGATTATTCCTCTTTACATTCTACTATGTCAAAACATAGAATACCATATTGATAACCTTCTGCGATTTCATCGTCGGTTAATTCACTCTCTAATTTAGCAACATAATTTTTTGCGTCTTTGTATGTGCTACATATTGCTACGATTGATTGACTCCTGAAAAAATCACTTGAGAACATCACCGGATAAACTTCGTCGTTATATCTTGGTATCATTTATTCTTCCTCCTCTTTTGCTTCATTCCATGCGTTAAAAAATAGTTCGCAAAATTCCGCATAAATATATGCGTTCATAATCTTCCAAAGTTCAATACCTACATGTTGGGGTTCTATTGTAATGTTTAACGGTGTTCCTTTTACATCGTGATAAGTTTGGTATATATCACCGTAGTATTGAGGTAGTAGGTTCCCTACATACTCATAAATACCGCTATCATCATCATATTGCTCTTTATATTCCTTAACTTCTTGTGTCCAATCTATTGACATGGTATAAATGGGTAGATGTGCCTATAATCGGGTTCTCCAAAGTCACACCATATGGTTGCTTCGCTAATCTTTGGCGTATTTATACTAGCAGAAGCAACCTTAAAAAAACTTGAACCGCATAGCGATTTTAACTCTTAGATTTCGATTTTTATTTTAATTTCAAAAATGAGTATCGCTATGCGGTTCTGTGGAGTGCTGTGGCAACATGGGTTATTGTGCCATTAGACTTATTCGGTAGCCTCCTTCGCTTCCTTAACTGGTAGTGTCAAACCTGTGATGTTATCGTCGGTTAGTTCACCATTCCAATTACCTGCTTTGTATGAGTCGGTTAGAAGTCTTCTAACTCGACCGCCAAAATATTCAGCCATTTCTTGAGCCGATTCAAATTTGTTACCCGATGCGTTACGCATTGGCATAACAGTATCTAGCACAAGTTCAATATCGGAAATAGCAGCAAACGCTGTTATCACTCGGTTCACAACAGAATCCGCAACGGCTTGAACTTGTGTAGGCAATGCTGTTGGTTGCCCCTTGCGAATTGGTGAGTTTGGGAGTGTCTTACACAAAGCCCTAATACTAGCCCAATATTGGTCGTATTGAGTTTCGGTCTGTCCTTCGGCTTGAGCAGATGTAATCATGCCTCTAAGAACGCTATCTAACGCTCCGACATCATTGACATCCAACCAAACTATAATATCGTCAGTCTTGGTTTTCAATTTATTGTATTCCATATTTTTTCATCTCCTTTGTGTTTGCTAATAACACAATAACCCATGAAGCAATACATAACAGGCTAAATAGCCTATAAATCAGATTCTCAAAGTGAACCATATGGTTGCAGAAACTTTCTTTTTGATTACTGTGTCTGCAACCTTAAAAAAAGCCAATCCCGCCCCCGAAAGGGCGAGAAAGGCAATTATAACCCGCAGGTTATATTAGTTAAAACCTAATTTATCTAGGGTTTTAACAGCGTGTTTACAGTGAGGCCAGTCTTCAACTTTAGTCCATGAACCGCCAGTAGTCCACTCTTCACCGTTTAGAAACCAACGCCAATTCTTTTGTTGAATGTGAACATTGGGTAAACCATTCAAGCGTTCTTTTGTGGTGTTGGTTGGATAGCCCGCATGTCTAATAAACAACTTACCGTATTCAATTACAGCAATAGGATTACCATGTAGAAGTAACTCTACTGATTTATCAAATACCTTAACTTCGGTATTACTTCGCTTGAAGTTTTTGTTCTCATATAATGCCTTTATTGCGTCTTGTGTTATCTTTCGCATAGTAGTATTGTGTTATTCGATATATAGTCGGGTTCTATAAAGTGACACCATATGGTTGTAACGACACTCTTTTTGATTACCTGTCGTTACAACCCTAAAAAAAGGGAAAACTCCCCCAAATCCTAAGATAAGGGGGAGTTTTTTAACCGGAGTGTGTCTATTTGACTCTAAACTTTAGGTCTCTACTGTATAAATCCGATATTCGTTCTAGGTTGTTTTCCTCTTTCCACCACTCTAAAGCACTCCAATAATTGTGTATGCAATTTCTACACATTACATGCCTTCTAGTTCTGTTGTAGTAGTCGGGTATAGCGGGAACTGATAACCATATATCACAACATGGTATTGAGTGGCTTCCATAGCATGTCCGCCTTTCTTGGCTCATGCCATCAACTTTGGTTATTGCACCAATGTTGATTGTATCTCCTTTGTTCAATTCTTTAGGCGTTTTAGCGTCATTTGACATATAAAACAGGTCTTCGACTGTATAATCTCTCATAGTATTATTATGCCATTTGATATATAGTTAGGTTACGCAAAAAGTTACACCATATGGTTTGATTAACCACGCTTGTATTTACAACCATATGGCTTTGTTCCAAAATTTTTTTTCTTTGTTAAAATAGGTTATTTAACTAATATTTGTTAAAATTAACCTATTAACTATTGTTCCTAACAAGTTAGACCATAAAACTGCTACATTTATTACCTATATTTATCTACGACCCGTTAAAGGAGGTTGTTGCATTAGTAAGGATATTGACTTTGGCTTATTATCAAGGCTAAATACAATATCAGAAAAACTTAGAGAGTTACTTAAAGAAACTCAAACTAAGGGTAATGAATATACTGATGGATTAGATGATGAGTTAAAACAACTTAAAATTAAGTTAAACACATTACTACGATACATTAGAAGTGTTAAAGCAAGACATAAAAAAACATTACAAGGTAAAGTTAAAGATACTAAAGATAGTAATTTATTTGATTTTAATTAACTTATGTTAAAGTTTTATTCTGGAAATACATAATATAAGAAAAAAAAATTTTCGCTAGTGCCACAAAAATTCCGCCACATTTTTTGAAAAAAGGGTTGAAATTAAATGAATTGGAAAGATACTATTAGAAAAGACGAAATGAGAGCCTTTGCAGATGACTCCGATAGAATGGAGATGGAAGGGGCTAGACAAAGATATTTTGATGAAAGAAGCGAAAAAGATGGCGATATTAGATTTATAATATCGGGATTAGCCGATGAACTAATAACTAGATTAACTTCAATAGGTGATGAAAAACACAAAACCTATTCTAAAAAACTAAGAGAAAAGCAAATAGAGCGTAAATTACTTGATATGGTTGAGAAAATTGTAGAAGAACATATTACATACGATATGAGCAAAAAGAAAGATTTTTCCGGCCCATAAAATTCCTAGAAAAATTTTTGAAAAAGTCGTTTAAAATAAAGGGTGATAATATGACATGGAAAGATACAATCACAAAAGAGAATAAAAAACCCCCTATGATAGATAATGCTATTTCTATCGCAATACAAGAAGTAGGAAAACGATATAATATTGATAGAAGAACAATGGCGAAATTGACTATTGAAAGAATGCAAAGAGCATTAGAGATTTATGATGAGAAGGAAAATAAATCCCCTACTATGCGTAGGACAATAAGGTAGGTGAATAATATGACATGGAAAGCCGAGATAAAAAAGAAATATAGGTTTAAGACTGGTGAAGAGACTGAATCAGTCTATCAAGAGTATTTAGATTCTATAAAATCTAGTATAGAGAGAATTAAAAACCGCATTACTAATCTTCCTAAACGATTAGAAAGAATGGAAGGAGCAACTGATATAGAACGGAAAAGAATGGGCGCGAAACAGGAGCGACTAGATAAACGGTCTATGGAATTGCTAGAACAACAAATCCCACTATTAGAAAAATTAATCATTTTAGATGAAAAATACATAGAACACGAAGATAAGAATTTGTAAGGTGAATAATATGACATGGCAAGATGAGATTAAGAAAAGAAGCATGAGAAAAAAACCTCAAACAAAGATTGCAGGATTGGGTAGAGTGCCAAGAGCGCAAGATACCGGAACTGCAAAAAGGGGTAGAGAGCAGATGTTAGATGTAGATGAAACTAGTTTGGATGACGATAGTTATGAAGAACAATTGGCTCAATCTACAAAACAAGAGTTGCTAGATGCTATTGAAAAATTAAGTCAAAAAGATTTAGTCAATATATTTGTAGCGTCTAGGGGCGAAGTTAAACTAAGGTTGGATTAATATGACAAGGTGCAATTATCTCGATAAGTGGTTTGATGTAAAGTCAAAAGAAGTAGACGAAAAAGAGGCAAAGTCAAAGAAGTGTTTTGTTACAGGTGGTAAGAAATGAGTTGGGAAGATGTATTGAAAAGCCGCTTCTATAGTGAAAGACAAAGAAAACGACATAAAAAAGAACTCAAAAGAAAGGCTAGAAAGAAAAAACAAGAAGATAGGGCGGTGAATGCTAGAATAAAGGCTGGCAAAATCGAGATTGAAAAAATAGACGAAGAAATGAGAAAAATAAAAGGGGAAATAAAAAGGAAATATCACGGAGATTATTCAAAATATGGTGGTAGAAGCAATTTTGATGATAAACAATATGAAGAAAATCAAAAGAAAGTAATGCAAGAATACAAAAAAGCCACTAAAGAACTTGATGAAAAAATTAAGGAAATATACAGTAAGATGTATAATTAAAGGTGGTAAGAAATGAGTTGGAAGGAAAAATTGAGCAAACAAGAACCTGACCCTGAAAAGGTTGTCGAGCATAAAAACATATTAGGATTTCAAGTTCCTCTAAATGCATACGGAAAAGTTCCCCCGTCAATTTACAAAAAAACACTAGATAAATTTGAAAAATTAAAGGCGAGAATAGAAGAAATGAAACAGGAGTGAAAACTAATGACTTGGCAAAGCATCCTAAAGCGTAATACTACGCAAAATGCCATTGATAACTTTGGCAAACAACGGGATGTTTTGAAAGAATTAGATGAAGTTGTTAGACAGTATCAAGGTGAAGAAATGATTGATGCTGAAGAGTTTGAAGATATTGCGAGAGAATATCGTAGATTGCATAAGACAACTATGGATAGCATTAAGAGAATATTAGGAAGTTTAGCGAGGGCTTGATATGAACTGGGAAGAAGTATTGAAGCGCAACCAAGAACTTGAAGAGGTTGCTGACAAACTCGAAAAGGCTTTGAAGAAACACCATAAGGCTCTATTAGATTTACTTAAGTTTGATAGTGGTAATTTCATAGAAATGAGTGACATTTTAGGCTACAGTCTCGCAGAAGACCCATACATGGAAATATTAGATGAGGAAGCATTAGCCAAGTCTATGAAAAAACAGTTTGATAGTTTCATGAGAGAGTTCAATAACATTGTAGAAAACACTAGTGATACTTTTGAAAAAGAAGCCGGAGGAGTCTCTTTTGGTGGTCATGGGGCTAACCCTGCATTATTCAATATAAGGTATGGAAAGAAAAAGAGGAAGAAAGATGACTAAAAAGGCAGTATTAAATATCAAAGGAAATAAAATCACTGTTAATGGTGTCTATAAATTTCTTGAACAATATGAAGCATGGAAAAAGAAATGCACAAGCATTTCAAGCAAGCGTATGATGAGCGAGGGTAGAAAAATTAGAAAGCCTAGAGAGAACAAAAAGGTAGGAACAGTTGATACTAGGAGTGGTCAGCCTCACCCCGCTAATCTATACTTACAATTAGAACAGCATGTAACAAGTAATTACAGAAGAGATAATTCTCCAAATAAAGGAACTACAGGAACTTTTAGATTGTTAGCAGACATTGATGAGTTTATGGAAGATTTCAAAGATGTCGGTATTATGACAGAAGAACATAGGAAAGATTTAGAACAATTCCAAAAAGACATAAATGAATTTGCTGAACCTAATAGCACACTTAATCCTAGAAATATCACCTTCAAATCTCCTAAAAAGTATGACAGTAAGGGTAACAATTTAGGAACAAAGGACGACATGGAGGTTTATTACGGCCACTATGCTAATGATTGGTTTAGCAAGAAATATCCCAAAGCAAAGAAAGCACCGAAAGAGTGGTATAATAAGTCAAAGAATAGTGCAAATCCTCCTTTGGCTCAAGCCTTGTTTGGTAGAGGAAATTTAGTGAAAATAGGATTGAAGGATGTAATTGATATTGCTGTTGCTGAATTAGACAAAGCGATAGAAAGCATAGAGTTGGCGGTAAGGCGGCCTTCAAGACTAAGTAGATTTAAGTCAATAAGAAAGCATGTATTTGGATTGTTAAATAACAAAGATATGTTTAGAAAAGGTGGTAGACCCAATCTAAGTAAAATGGCGGCAAGTTTCGCAGGGCTTAGATTCACTATCGAGGGAACAAAAAAGGATGGTAAAAAATATCTTTCCGATAAAAGGGCTATAGCATACATTGGAAACTTAGATGTTGTTCCTGCGGCAGAAATAAAATATTTTACTTTACAAAGTTTCGGACAACAAGCAATGTCTTCTTTGATAGTTGAAATTGTTGGTAAAGGGAAATCAAAGAGACTAAGATGGGGAGAATATTTAAACTTGAAAGGGCTGAAAGTTCCCGAAGTGGAGAAAGATAATGTTAAGAAATCTTGGATAGAATATTTGTGGAGTTGAGGCAATGGTCACTAGAAAACGATGTGGCTTTTGCCAACATGAAGATAGAGAAGAACTAGAAAGAATGTTAGAGAATAAAGAAATTACTTGTGATGAGTTAGATGCAAAATATGGTTGGAGAAGTGGAACTGCGGCACAGCACCAAAGAAACCACATGGGAGATTATGTCAATAGTAGTAATCCTAAGTGTGTATTATGCACAGACCCAATGAGAAAGCACTATGAACAAGCACTATCTAATGGTGACATAAGTGCAGAAGCAGTTGCAGAAGCATTAGGCACTACTAAAGAACAAGTGCAACGACACATGAAGCATCACTTAGCACCCATTGTTCAAGAGTCAGCCGCAGTAATGATAGCAAAGAAAGAAGTTAATGAGATTGATTTACTAAGCAATAACATACAAAGGCTAGATAGCAAATTAGATGATTTATTTAATGCGGTTGATTTAGAACCTAGAGAAATAGATAGCCTAACTAAACTTGCGAAAGAAGTTAGAGAGTCACTAAAATATCTTATGGAGTTTAAGGGCAAACTTATACATAAGCGACAGGACACCATTATATTTGCACAGATGCAAATTGTCCAAGAAGTGCTTGCTGAAAATAATCCGGAAATTTGGTTAGACATTAAGAAAAGAATGCAGGAGAAATTACAATGAGTTGGAAATCTATTCTTAAATCCCCATATAGAGTAGGTGGGGAAGCATATGAATATGATAGAAGTCCTAAAGGTAAAGAATTGATTGAAGAATTAAATAGAAAAAATATACCACACAGTAGGCCATTTCCTAATATAACTTACTCTAAATTATATCATGGATTTCAAGGTGATGAAATAAAAAACATAGAGCAAGAATATGATGAAGAATTAGAAGAATATGTTACAAAGTATTTTTCTCCTAGTATCTATCAATCAACCATGTATGCTTTTTTAGGCTGGCATGAATCCGAAATTGAGTTGCGATTTAAGGATAAAGGAAAGCCAAGATTAATTCAACTATTACCAAAAAAGGAAATTGTGAATTTAGATTTTGATAGCGGAATAATGGGATTAGATATTAGAAGAAAACCCAAGAAAGAACAATTACCTGCTTACGCTATTTACCGAACAAAAGACCACGATAAATTAGATTTCAAAGAAGTTCCTAGTAATAGAGTTAAGGCTTTAGCATTAGATATAATAGAAAAATTAGAGAATAATGATTCTAAAACAGAACAACTATTGGCCGATACTCAAGAACAAGCAAATAATAAAGAAGCAATAAATCACATAAAGTTTATGTTGGAGAAATACTTTTAGATGCAGGAGAAGTTACAATGAGTTGGGAAGATATAGTTAAGAAAGAACCATATCCTCTTCAGTTTATTTTTATTATTGATGGGCTAAAAAAAATGGTATATAAAAAATACAAAGGAGATGATGCTACTAAAGATGTATTAAGTCCTTACGGGAAAAAAATGGATAATCGAACAAGAATGTTTATTGGAGTTAGTAAGAGATTAGATAAAATTGAAGAAAACCCAACCGAAGAAAAATTCATAAATTTTATGACAGATTATTTGGATTTTAGTTCAGCATCAGCAAAAAGATATATAGATTCTAAAATGGGTCGTTAAGGAGAGAATACAATGGGTTGGGAAGCCATACTTAAGATAAAGGCCATAGCAGGGGGAAGAGAAGTTGATGCTGAACCCGAAGAAATGGTTGATTATCTAACATATAGAAGTTGGGCTTGGCAATCTAACAAGGCAAGAAAAGAAGAAGATTTGTCGGGAGAGGGATTCAGCGACAAAGAACACCTAGAACTAATTACTACACCTAGAGGCAAAAACTTAGGATATAACCCAAAAAATGTCAAACAGTGGATTAGGACATGGAATGAAGAATTTGGTAAAAGATTAGGGGCTATTTACCCAACAGGGGATGAGTAACATTGCCAAAATATCCTTATCCTGTAACATTTTGGGAAACATTGACAGTTCCCTCCATCTATAATGAGATGCTACAGTCGCAAACTCCTAAAAAACAAGGTAATATTTCTGCAACTAGAGAAGAAATATTTTCAAAGTTTGCTAATTTGTCAAATCAAACTAAATTTTACAGTAATGTTGGGGATTTTAGAACATTATTTAGAAGAGAATTTCCGCAAAAGTATGAACTTCTTGTGAGAAGTAAGCCGAGAGGAGAAAGACCCGCAATTTTAGAAGAACTTTATGAAAAATTTGACAAAGTTCTTGAAGTTTATTTTTCAATTAATAGAGGAGGAAGGCCAAAAACAGATTTTACATCAATTGTAAATAAATTTGTTAATCAAAAAAACATAAATGACGATGTTTTAGATAAATTTATTGCTATTTTATTTAAAAAATACGAAGAATTGGGTGGAGAAGAGGAAAAACAAAGTAATCCCGACAGAAATTTATTGGAAAAAAAGAAAAATGTAATAAAATCTTTAAGAAAACTGATTGGTCAAAACAATATTAAGGAAATTGTTAAAATTTTAGCAAGGGCAGGTCGAGATTCTTTCAAAATGGCAACTTTAGAGTTTAGAATTGCTACTACTGGCGTTAATTATCCAACAATGGTGGCGGGATTCAAGAGAATTTCAACAGATGATAGAAGTGTTAAAGGTCGAGCAGGTTTTGGAAACAAAACATATACGGTTTACTCAAAAAGGATAAATTTATTAGAATCAAATCAAGAAAAATTAAAAGAAATAGAAAAAAGTTGGATTGACGCACTTATAGATAAAGAAATTCTTAGAGAAGTTGTAGGAGAAGGGGGAGAAAGGAGAAAATATGTCTTTGGCAACAAAGTTCCTGAAAAAGATACTGTTGAAAGAGGAAAAAAGAATGTTCCTTCACTAAATTTTTTTGTTGATAAGTCTCTTTTGTATGAAATATTGATTTCGGTTGATAATATTAGGTTTAGTGCCTTGCCTCAAGGTAAAATAACCACTTACAATGTTGGAACAATAGAAATTAAAGCATTTTTAGATTTTATGGGTGCTGATGCTAGTGTAACTAGATTAGGCAAGACTTCTAAAAGAAGCATATTACCATTTGTCAGCAATTTGTCAAAAGATAAAGAAATATCTTTACTTTATGATAGGAGAAGAACACCACAACGATACAAATTACATCCAACATTAAAAAGAGCCTTTGAAAGTAGTGGGGGAGATTTGTATGTTGAAGCGACGAAGAGTGTATTACAAGACACTGCTACTTCTTTGAAAGGGGAAGAACAAGAGGCAAAAAGAGAAGAATTGACCGGAGTTACTAGTTTTGATGAGAACGATGTAAATGAAATACTGAAAAAGAACATAATGACAGGTTATAAATCTCTATTTAAAAAAGCGATTGGCAAAGAGAAACCAACTAAAGAAGATTTCATAGGAACAGATATGTCTAACAGTTTAGTATTGGGTGTAGAAACTAGAACTTATGCGACAACTAATGCAAAATTAATTTCTTTCATGAATTTAATGATTGAAATGCTAAAAGATGATGGAAAAATAAGTAGGGCTAAACTAAACAAAAATAAGGATAGGATTCTTGCAGGAATTACAGGAGAATCATCTAATTCTCAAATAGAAAAGGATTTTATTAATTTCTTGAAAGGTAAGAAAGTAACAGGTAAAACAGCAGATGAGGTTTTAGATAGGTTGAAGGCTAATGACCCACAAAGCCAATATTTTAGAGAAAGGATGGATTCATCCGATGCCTTCTCTTATTTGTTTGCTATAGCGTATCGTTTCGGAGATGGCAGTATAGAAAACGATATGAAAACACTACTAACCAATCTTGAGGTTGAAGAAGACGGTAAGAAAGTTATAAGATTATCACAAGACTTATCAACAGATGACCAATCCCTTGTAAATAATATTACTACCGATATACAACAAACATTAACTCAAACTAAAGAAAAATTTGAACAGGAACTTAAACAAAAATTTGAACAGATAAGTAAAAATCCCGCAGATGTTCCAAAAAAACTAATAGACAAATTAATTGAAAATGGATTCTTAGAGGAGGAAGAGTGAAATGAGTAAGTATATCAAAAACAAAGAGCAATTAATGAGTGATGCAACCACTCTTTTCCTAGAAGCCAAAAAAAGACATGGGGATAACGAAGAAGAAATAAAAGAAGAATTGTTTGAAGTTTTTGAGCAAGAGGATTTATTCAATTTTGATAACATTGAAGATGACGAAGATAAGTATAATAAAGTCACAGATGAAATTGTAAGAATGCTCTACCAAGAAATATCAGATAAGCAAAAAGAAACCACTCCTAGTAAAAAAAAGACAACAGAAGAAACTCAAGATATTATTAGAGAGCAACTATTTGATGCTCTCAATCTAAATATTAATGCAAGTAGAGCAGGTGATAGGACTGTTCAAAACGCAAGAGGTAAATTTATTACTGAAGGTATGCTTTTTAGACAAGGTAGATTTGAACCCGACCCTGCTTCAATAAAACCAAATGGCTCACTGATTCCCGACAATCCTGCGATACCACAATTGTTACCTAGAATAAAAGGGAAACAATCAAACGACTTCAAAAGAAACTTCAACTATTTACTTGAAATTATTAGAAGTGTGTATAATCAAGAAGATGACAACGCTTTTGAGTTTGAAAGTATAAATCTAAATGGTATCTTAGAAAAAACAACAATGGATAATTTAGACAAAAGAGAATCAATCTATACTTATTGGGAAGAACTACATGGAAAGTTCCCCGAACTAATAAAAGAATGTAAAGCGTTGGTAAAAGATTTAGAAAAATTAAATGATGTAGATGAATTGTTTTCCAAAGATTTGAATGAATACAAACAAGCAATGAGAAATATAGAGGACATAAACTATATCGAGAAATTTACTAAACAAGAAGCAACCATTGGCTTTGTAGAAGAAAGAGCAATGAAAGCAATAAATAATTTCTTTAAGGTAAATAATATGTTACCAAGTCTAGTTGATGAAAGTGATATTGGGCTTCAACAGCAAACTGTTGGTGAAGGTGGCGAAAAAAAGGTTATGCAAGAATACACTAACGAAATAGGTGCTAATCAAAAAGAAGTTCAAGAAATAGGTGTTAAAGCAAAAAAGATTATGTTAGACCCTTTAGCAATATTATATTTAGAAAGAGATTTAGAAGGCATCGCAGAAACTTTTGAAGATGTTGATTTTGAAGAAACGGTTAGAGAAATGTTTGAGTATGTTAGGTCAAGAGGAGTAGAGGGTAGAACTAAAGAACAGATGAAAGAAGAGGCAGGGAGATTTGTTGATTTTGGCCCAAATCCTGAACCCAAAAAACCTAAACAAGTTCCTATAGAACTAATAGAAGAAAACGACGCAGAAGAATTAATACAAAAACTAATGATGACATTTGAAAAAATAGAGGATTATAATGCTAGTGAAATGTATCTACCTAAATTCTTATTCAAGACAAAGGAACTACAAGAATATCTCCCCCAAGATGCGACATCGAAGGCAAATAAATCTTTAACAGCCATAAAGGATTTATTTAGGGCGTTGGCTATGATATTAGAAGGAGAAACTAAGTCTGCCCTTGAGACATTTACTAACCTAGAATTATTTGGTAAAGAGGGAGGACAAAAGAAAGACCCTCCACCTAGAGGTTTTCAAACAACTGATGAAGGTCGAGGAACTGAAAAAATAATTAGGCTATTGTCCGGTAAGAAGGGAGTAAGAAGAAATCTAGGAAAACTATCTACAAAATTAAACAAAATAGGAGAATTAATTGGTGAGTTATTTATTGCTCCTATAAATTTACCAAGTGTAAACGCAGGGCAAAAATTACCCTTTGCTAAGAGTGGAAATCTAAGAATAGTTAGCACACTAATAGATTTAAAGGGAGGACAGGGTAGAATAAGTAAAGATGGTTTTTTACCATACAAAATAATAAACCAAAAAATAGTAGAATCACAAAATGAATTTGTCAAACCTTCAAAATTAAAAGAACTCATACCTTTCTTGAATGACTTGAACAGGGGCGGTATATTTAGTGACAAGAAAAAGACATTGGCATTGGCCGACGACTTTGTTGAAACTCTAGTAGAAATATATGCAACCTCTACAAAAAACAATGATAAAATAGAAAAGTTGGCACAAAGAGAAATTGCCTCTATATTTGGTGCAATAAATCGAATAACAAACAAAAAAATAATTACCGAATATGAGGGCTTTGATACTGAAGAAGAGTATAATAAAATGGATATATCTAACGCTAGTGAATTGACATCAATAAGCACATTGATAGATGCTTTAGAAGATAGAAGAGATGAACTTATCAAACGACCCGATGCAAATAAAAACTTAATAGAAGCAGTAGATGACTTTTTGAGTGAAGCAAAAAAATTAATGAAATCAGACATTTACTATAAGTTGCTAGAGGCACATGACTCTTTGAGAATATTAAAGGGTAAAACAATTCACTATGCTACTATGAATGAAGACAACTATGAGCATGTAGAAACCATGTTAATGAAAATGCAAATAGAGCATAATTTAGACATGGCGGCTAGTGAGTTAGTTGGCGTAGTCAATGAGATAGATTCATTTGATAATATAAGTAAAGCGTATGGAATTAGTAATGAGCATGTATATTTAATCAAGGCTAACTTTAGGTGATAATATGACTGATGAAGTAACCGGCCCACATTCTAAAATAGAAGCGGAAGGTGCTTGGAATAATGATAATCCCGAAGATAAAATATCTAGGAGTGTTCCTGTTTGGTATGACTTAGATAAGTATGTTATACGAAGAGTAGATGGTAAGGTGGTTGGTATTGCAGGATATAGTGATAAGGGAACTTATGCTATAATGGGCGGAATGAAATCTAAAGAAGGCTCAAGGAGTTGGAAGCCGATGTCCGAAAAAAGATTAGAGTTGATAGGAGATAAACCTAAGATAGCGGGATTTCGTGCAAAAACCATAGATAATGAGAAGTGGAAAGAAAAGAATAGACAGGTGTATAATTTTGATATACCTCCCGAAGATGAAATGGGAATAGACCCTAAATTAATAGAACAGTTTAGAAATAGATATGGAGAAGACTTCGGCATAAAGAAATGGTTTGATATTCTAAAATTTGTTCCGACAGGATTTGATACTCTAGGTAAATTGAAAATACTATTAGTTGATGACTACCTTGCTATATTTACAGGAAAATATTTAGATGATTATGAGAAAAGGAGAGCAATAAGATATGAAGCCTTTACTGCTAGTTCTGTTAGAAAGTTGATAAAAAAAGTTGAATCCGGAGAAATAGTTGCAGGTAAGACTTATAGAATGTATATTAAAGATGATGCTAAAGATTTTTCACAGGTTTTATTTGATTACATAACTAATCCGGATGATAACATAAAACAAACCGGAATGAAACTAAGCGGTATAAAATTTGAAGGTAGCGAGGCAGTAAAAGGTGCTTTTGTTTTTCATCATATAGACGACGGACATGATTTTTTTAGTCAATATGACCCAATACCGTTTAAGTATACCGGACAAACAAAACCAAGGCATCGAGAAAAAATGGGTAGCAGAAGGAAAAGACAAGGAGATAAACCGGAAAATGTTTTTGCCTTGAACCAAAGAAGAAGTAGGCGAAGATAATGCTAAAGTGGTGGGGCGTTATTAGAAAAGCGGAGGTTGAATACCTTACTGATAAGCAACTCAATGAAAAAAAAATAAATGTTCCTAGAGGTGCTTTGGCGCAATATAATCCTCCAACTATCCTTAATAATTACAATGACTTTACTCACGAAGGAGTAATTAGAATCTATCTTACTAGAATAAAAGACGCAATAGATATGATGGCTCGCAGTAAAGAGCGAGACTATGAGAAAGGCGGAGAAAAAATAAAAATAACTGATGAGCAAAAGGAAAGGGCAATGGAGGAAATGATTAAAAGAAGTATATCTCATGAAGCAGGGCATGAAGGATATTTCTATGCTAGAGATTTAGATATGCCAAATATATTTGAAGAGTATGCTAAAAAGCCCGAAAGACAGGAATATGCCGCCTATACTTCGGAGTTTCCACAAAACCCATACCTAAAGTTAAAAAATTATTTAAAACATCCCGCAACAACTGACCGAACAAAGGCTAAATTCGTTGATAGTTATTTTGGCCAAATAGGGGTGGGCTATGTTCCGTTTAAAACAAATACTAAGGCTATAGCAGGATTAGTTAGGTGGGTAGATTCTTTGAAGACGAAATCTAAAGGAACTATGAATCCACTATCTCTAAAAGATAAAAACAAAATAGTTGCGCTTGAGTTAGGTCTTAGAGCAAGAAACGCAGGTATGAGAGGTAAAGAATTTAGACAACCAGTAATAAATAATGTAAACGATGCCTATGGAAGATATGGCATACAAAACCTATCAAAAGAAAATAAAACTTTTTTGAGAAGAATATTTGGGTGATAACATGGATTTGGATAATTTTAATTTTGAACACCAAATGGATATGGAGTTATCTAAAAACTCATTTCCATATTTCTTTCAAAATGTATTAGGTTGGGAGTTCGCTACCCATCAACAAGAATGGCATGAACTAATGAATGATACACAAAGAACTGTTATCATTTGTTCAAGAGGTCACGGTAAATCAGTATTCATGCACAGTTGGGTTGTATGGAATTTAGTCTTTAGAGAACCACCATATCAAATGCTATACATTTCTTCTAACCAAAAGCAGACTTTGGTTCACATGAGAGATATAGATAAACTATTCAATCATCCTATGCTTAAAAAATTCAAACCTGCTAAGGGATGGGCGATAGGAAATATTACATTGACTAATGGTAATCAAATCTTAGAGCGTTCTGTCGGTTCACAGATTCGTGGACTTCACCCTCAAGAGATTATCATTGACGACCCTTTGAAAGAGTTTAGTATGACAGGAATTCAAAAGGTTACAGATTGGTTTTATGGTGACATGATACCAACACTTCACCATACTGCTTCTCTAAGAGTTATTGGAACTCCATTTAGTTATACAGATATTTACCAGCAACTCGCTGAAAATCCTGCATATACACTTAGAACATATCCCTGTCTTAATGCTCTTAATGAACCGTTATGGCCGAACAGATGGGATTATGATGCTCTTATGGCAAGAAAGGCTGAAGTTGGTTCTCTAATGTTTACAAGAGAATATATGTGTGTTCCTATATCAACTGGAACTTCTTTGTTCAATCCCGAATATTTAGAAGCGGCTAAGAGTAAAGACCATGTTTTGAAACCAATGCGTAGAGAGGGCTACAAGTATTATGTTGGTATTGACCCTGCTATTTCTACTGATGGCGACTACAATGTAATTACTGTATTAGAAGTTGATGAGAACGATAACAAAACTATCGTATTTATTGACCGTTCTAAGAATGTAGAGTTTAGAGAAAATATACAGAAAGTAAAGTTGATTGGTAAAGTGTTCCAGCCCGAAGCAATATTGTTTGAAACAAACACATTTGCTAAATCATTTACACAAGAAATTAGAAATGTTACAGACTTAAATGTTCACGACTTTAACACCACTAGAAAAAAGAAAGAGGAGATTATTCTAAGTTTACAAATGAACTTT
>VTLG01014543.1_pt1 | contig 42753 bp, 55 predicted proteins | sample 4694571 | NCBI WGS metagenome assembly VTLG01 (sample SAMN12604809, study PRJNA352737) | marine metagenome | biome: ENVO:00000447; feature: ENVO:00000209|ENVO:00000569|ENVO:01000036; material: ENVO:00002151; isolation source: viral sequences binned using virsorter ...
GTTTGATATCTGCGATTATGAGAATACACGACCATTGTATGATGGTATTGATTATGTATTCCATATTGCAGCAGAAGCAAGAATTCAACCAGCAGTTGAGAATCCTATAAGAGCAGTTCAGATTAATTGTGTAGGTACTACAACGGTCTTACAATGTGCTAGAGAAGCAGGTGTGAAGAAGTTAATGTATTCATCTACATCATCTGCTTATGGTATGAATAAGACACCAAATTCTGAGATGCAACCAGAAGATTGTTTAAATCCTTATTCAGTATCTAAGGTTGCTGGTGAGAAGTTGTGTAAGATGTATACAGATCTATTTGGTCTTAAGACAGTTATCTTTAGATATTTTAATGTCTATGGTGAGCGTCAACCAATAAGAGGACAGTATGCTCCTGTTGTTGGTATCTTCTTACGTCAAAGAGCAGCAGGTGAGAAGTTAACTGTTGTTGGTGATGGTGAACAACGTAGAGATTTTACACATGTTTCTGATGTAGTTCATGCAAATTATCTTGCTGCTGTTACTGATATTAAAGATGAGGATTATGGAGAAGTTTATAATGTAGGTAATGGTACAAACTATTCTGTTAATCAAGTTGCAAGAATGGTTACATGCCTAGATAATAGGATTACATATATTCCAGAGAGACCTGGTGAAGCAAGAGAAACACTTGCTCAGAATACTTTACTTCGGTTAATCTTTGGTTGGAGACCAACTGTAGATCTGGAGGATTGGATCAATGGACAAACCCTATGATGATTCCAATTGGAGAGAAGATTATAAAGCATATACTTCTAGTAGGTATGAGTTAGATCTTCTTGAGAATGGTCCTAGGAGTCTTGCTCAATCTTGGATGATGGGTGCATTGCACAACAAATGGAAGAAGATTCATGGTATAGTAGAACCTGAACCTCCTGATTGCTCATCCAATCTTAAGGACTCACTTAAAAAGTTCGATGAAATTACCTAACTGGCAGCACAATTCGGGCAAAGAACCGAAGCGAACGCTTAAACCTCAAGCGTTGCGTAGTGCAAGAGAAAGACGTAGACAATTAAAAAAGCGTCTACTTATGACCTCTTCCCCACGGAAGGGGTTTTATAATGTGTATAACAAGTTAAAAAGTCTATGTCTGTCAATTTAGAAATCAAAGGAACTCTAGCAAAATTACTTGCTACAGAAGATTTAATCATCGAGAATAAACAAGTAGAGACAGCATGCTTTAATGTACAGACTCGTGTATTAACACTTCCTATGTGGGAAAGAGCAGATGAGATTGTTTATGATATGTTGGTTGGTCATGAAGTAGGACATGCACTATTCACACCTAATAGAGATCCAAAAAAAGGTATTCCTCAGTCATTTATTAATGTTACAGAAGATGCTCGTATTGAGAAGTTAATGAAGCGTAAGTATCTTGGACTTGGAAGGACTTTTTATAATGCATATCAAACAATGTTCCAAGATGATTTCTTTGAATTGGATGGTGAAGATATTGATGCACTTAGTCTTGCTGATAAAATAAATCTACACTATAAAGTTGGTGCATTTTTAGCAATATCCTTTAACGAAGAAGAGCAAAAGATTGTTGATCTTGTTGGTGATGCTGAGACTTTTGAAGATGCAGAAGATGCAGCAGAGATTCTATACAAGTATTGTAAAGATCATCATGAAGATACTGAAGATGAAAGTGAGAAAATAAGTATAGAATCAATGTCTCTTGAAGCAGAGATTGAAAAGAATGAAATGGAGAAGGAAGAAAAGACAGGTGATTCTATAGAAAATAAAGATGAAAATGAGCAAGGGGAAGGAGATGCAAAAGAAGGTCGTCCTGACTTAGGTACAGATGATACAGAGTATCCTTTAGAAGATCTTAGTGAAGGTAGAGGAAAGGAATCAGATCAAAAACCAAAAGAAAAAGAAACAGAAGAGTTAACATTGGAACAACAAAGTAGTGGTGCTTCTTTACAAAATACTGAAGGGGAACCACGAGTTCAAACTGATGATATGTTAAAGCAAAAGATTAGAGATCTTATATCAAATGATTCAATGCCCAATGAGTATCTTGAATTACCTGATGTAAATCTTGATACTATTATTAATTCTAATGAAGAAGTTCATTCTTATATCAAGAAGGAATGGGCAGTCTGGGCAGAAGCAGTAAAAAGAGAAGATGAAGAGATGGGTAGAAGTCCAAGAGAAAGTTATTTTAGAAATCAACATTTAACCTTTGAATCTGTAGATAATGACTTTATAAAATTAAAGAAGAATTCACAAAAAGCAGTTAACTATCTCGTTAAAGAATTTGAGATGAAGAAGGCAGCATCTGCATATGCTCGTGCTGCTACCTCTAAGACTGGTGTATTAGATACAGGTAAACTTCACACATATAAGTTTAATGATGATCTATTCAAGAAGGTTACAACATTCCAAGAAGGTCAAAGTCATGGATTAATATTCATACTTGATTGGTCTGGATCTATGAATACTGTTATGAAAGATACTATAAAGCAATTATACAATTTAATATGGTTCTGTAAAAAGGTTAATATTCCATTCAAGGTATATGCTTTTACATATGAGTACAATCGTCTTGAGTATGATCCTATTACTCATAGACCAATAGAGGTTCCATCTCATTACACTCCAGAAGAGGGACAACTTGTAGTTGAGGATAGATTTAGTTTGATGGAGTTCTTTACAAGCAATAGTCGTCCTAAGGAATTAGAAGAACAGATGAAAAATATTTGGAGAATTGCTTGTGCATTTAGAGATTATGGAACATACCCAATTCCACCTAGGATGAATCTATCTGGAACACCATTAAATGAGACTGTAATTGCTCTTAATAAAATTATCCCAGTATTCCAAAAAGAGTGTGGAATGGAGAAGGTACAATGTGTGATTTTGACTGACGGTGAGACACATCATTTACCACGTCATAAGGTAGTTGAACGTCCTTGGGAGAAGGAACCATTTATGGGGCAAAATAATGTTAATCCTCATAGAGATTATCTTCGCAATCGTAAGACTGGTAGAACTTATAAGGTTCCACCTCGTTACCATGAGTTTACCCAACTCTTACTTAAGTATGTTAATGATATCCATACTGACGTTAACTTTATTGGTATTAGAGTTATGCCTAATAGAGATGCTAGTTACTTTATTAATCGCTATTGTGGTTATGATGGTGAAGACTTTGATAAGGCAAAAAAACAATGGAAGAAATTTAAGAGTTGTTCTCTTCCAGTAGATGGATATAAAAAATATATTGGAATGTCAAATGGTGTTATGGCATCAGATGATATGGAATATGTTGTTCCAGAAGAAGCAACAAAGTCTCAATTAAAGAGTTATTTCAACCGTTCTCTTAAGGATAAGCAACTAAATAAAAAGGTACTTAGTGAGTTTGTAGAACTCATCGCATAATGCTTACTAGACAGGAATGGGATATGATTGCTAGGTGTGTGCATAGTCATCCACCTAGCATTACTACTGAAGAGGCAAACGACCTTATAAAAAAACTATCTGAGACAGTTGAAAAACTGGAACAGTTAAAAGGGTTAAGTATTAAATAGCGTATATAATATAATTACTGAACAACATTACATTATGGCCTTTGAAATTAAAATGACTAAAGAACAAGTCATTGATGGTTTAAAAACCGATTATGGTACAGAGATTACCACTAACGACATTAAAGTATTTTGCGTTAAGAATGATATTGGTTATCAAACTGTCACCAAAAAAATTCAAGAATTTAAAGTTACCAAAGGCAAATGGAATTTGGAAGTAACTACTCAAGTTGTTGAAGATCTAAATCAATCTTATCAAGCACCAGCAGCAATGCCAGCAGTCGAGCAAAATTTAATCCCTGATAAGGATGCTACATTTGTTAAATTTGGACCTTTTACAGATGTTAAGAAAATCATTGGTTCTAAATTATTCTACCCATCTTTTATTACTGGACTATCTGGTAATGGTAAGACCTTTAGTGTAGAACAAGCATGTGCTCAATTAAATAGGGAGTTAATTCGTGTCAACATCACAATCGAAACGGACGAAGATGATCTCATTGGTGGTTTCCGTCTTATTAATGGCAGTACTGTTTGGCACAACGGTCCTGTTATCGAAGCACTACAAAGAGGGGCAGTCTTGCTTTTGGACGAAGTTGATCTTGCCTCTAACAAGATCTTGTGCCTCCAGTCAGTCTTAGAAGGTAAAGGAGTATTTGTTAAAAAGATTGGTACGTTTGTAAAACCTGCTCATGGATTTAACGTAATCGCTACTGCTAATACCAAAGGTAAGGGATCTGAGGATGGAAGGTTCATTGGAACTAATGTTCTTAATGAAGCATTCTTAGAAAGATTCTGTGTAACCTTTGAGCAGCAGTATCCTAATCCTATTACTGAGCATAAGATCCTTACTGCAAAGGCAGTAGAGGTTGGTATTCAACTATTAGATAACAGAGAACCTTGTGAGAACACAGTATTCTGTAAGAGACTAGTAGATTGGGCAGACATCATTCGTAAGACATTCTATGATGGTGGTATTGATGAAGTTATCTCAACTCGTCGCTTGACACACATCATAAGAGCGTATAGTATCTTTAATAACAAAGAGAAAGCAATCAAGATGTGTCTTAATAGGTTTGATGATGAGACCAAGCAGTCCTTCATGGAACTCTATGATAAAGTTGATCCTGATTTTGTACCAGCAGAAGATGGACAAGAAGAAGAATCCTTGGTATAATATTAAGAGAAAAGTATGACTTCTATTATGGGTGACGAGAATAGAGTGACACCTCAAGAGAGTGATGAGTATGATCCAAAACCTGAATCAACTACCATCACTCCTCAAGAGAGTGATGAGTATGATCTAATTAATCCTGAACCAAAGCATTCTAAGTATTGGTATGATTACAATAGGAATGATCCTGATAGACCAAATCCATTCCCTACTGATCCTCTAGCAGATAATGATGATCAAATAGCACATCATATTAATGCAACAGATGAAGATTTGTTTGCAAGTATGGATGGAGTTGACTTTAGTCTTGGTGGAACCAATCACTATGCTAGTGCAGTTGACTTCCAAGTAGAGAATATGGTTGGTGCAGCAGAAGAGATTAAAATTGATACTGGTATTGGTTCTGATGTTGTTACTTTTGGAGCAGTACCAGATTGGTCTCCAGATACTATAACATTTGCTGATGCTCATGATCCAAAACCTACACCAGATCTAAGTTTTAAGTCTCATAAGTACCAAGAAGATAAAGGTATTGCAGACCTTAAAGATTATGTCTCCTCTACTTATAGAGGACATTACACGAATAAAAATTCGGATACTCAAACTCTTGATCTTATTCACTCTGTAGGTGATGCAGAATCATTCTGTCGTTCTAATGCACTTAAGTATTTGAGTCGCTATGATAAGAAGGGGACTGCAAAGCAAGACATCCTAAAAGCAATGCATTATTGCTTACTCCTTTATTACTTTAGTGGCAACACTAAAGAACCTGATTATACTAATACTCGTTATGAAACTTTCTGATAAAACTGTTAATTTACTCAAGAATTTTAGCAACATCAATCAATCTATTCTTTTTAAAGAGGGTAGTAAACTTCGCACTATTTCTGTAATGAAGAATATTCTTGCAGAAGCAGAAGTCAATGAATCATTTCCAAAAGATTTTGGAATTTATGATTTGAATCAATTCCTTAATGGTATGGGATTACATCAGAATCCAGATTTGGATTTTGAGAATGAAGGTCATGTTGTTATCAAAGAAGGTAGGATGAGATCCAAATACTTCTTTGCTGATCCTAGTGTAATAGTTACACCTCCAGATAAGAATTTAGATCTTCCTAGTGAGGATGTATCTTTTGAATTAAATACACAACAGTTAGATCGTTTGCTTAAAGCAGCAGGGATTTATCAGTTACCTGATTTATCTGTTATTGGTAAAGCAGGTGTGGTTAAGATTCTTGTACGAGATAAAAAGAATGATACTTCTAATGACTTTGCTATTACAGTTGGTGAGACAGACAAAGAGTTTGTATTTAACTTTAAAGTAGAGAACATTAAGATCATACCTGGTACTTATGATGTTGTTGTATCTCAAAAACTATTGTCTAGGTTTAAGTGTAAGGATTATGAACTTACATACTTTATTGCACTAGAACCAGATTCATCCTTCCAATAATGAGAAATACTATCCTCTATGGGGATTGTAGAGAGACCTTAAAACAATTTGCGTCTCACACCGATAAGGCGAGGATGTGTGTAACATCACCGCCTTATTATGGTCTTAGGGATTATGGTGGAGAAGAGAATCAAATAGGTCAAGAACAATCACCTGAAGAATTTATACAAAACTTAGTTGAAGTTTTTAGTCTGGTAAGAGATTGCCTAACTGATGATGGTACACTATGGGTTAACATAGGTGATAGTTATTACAACTATAGACCTGGTAAAGGGCAATCATATCCTAAGCAGTCGGTAAGTAAAACTAAACAAGATTTACCAGATAAGTGTAATAAGCGTGGTAATAAATTAGAAGGATTAAAGGAGAAGGATTTAATTGGTATTCCTTGGATGCTTGCCTTTGCTCTTAGAGCAGATGGGTGGTATCTACGTCAGGATATTATATGGCATAAACCAAATCCTATGCCAGAGTCGGTAAGAGATAGATGTACTAAATCTCATGAATATATCTTCTTACTAAGCAAGAATAAAAAATACTATTATGACAACGAAGCAATCAAAGAACCAGCAAAAGACTGGGGAACTAGGGATAGGACAAACGGAAAGTACCACAACAAAGGAACAGGATTATCACCACATACAGGTCTTACAAAATCATATCGAACAAAGAATAAAAGATCTGTCTGGAAGGTAACTAACAAACCATATAAAGGTGCTCACTTTGCAGTGTATCCACCTGATCTTATTGAACCATGTATAAAGGCAGGTAGTAGGTCTGGGGATATTATATTAGATCCATTTATGGGATCTGGTACAACTGCTAGGGTTGCAAGGTCTCTAAATAGGGATTATGTTGGGTGTGAACTACATGAAGAGTACCGCAACTTAATTGAAATACCATCATTAGATGGATTAATAGAAAAAAATGATTAAATTATGGAGGGTATGGAAGTATGCCTTGGGAAGTTTCTCGGATACTAAAACTGCAAAGTACGATAATGCAGTCTGCGTTATTAGGAGTATTATCTTTGTTAGTTATCTTGTTACTAATTGCTTTATTACTGCTGGTGTAATTCGACACTGGAACCCAAATGACAATGTACAAAGTATGCGGATTAGATGATTCTTATCCTAAGAACATCACTTTTGAAAATAAATATGATGATTGGACTGCTGCTCAAGATAAGGCTGTGCAATTACTTGAAGATGGTGTACAATGGGTTCAGATCCTTATTGGGGATGATGGCGATTGGGGAATGCTCCAAGAGTTAAATCTAGAGAGAGGTATTACTGATAACACCTTTAGTACTTGGACTCTAGCACCTTATTATGTGAGATTGAGAAATTATGAGGGATGAATTCCTTTGGGTTGAAAAATATCGACCCAAGACTATTGAAGAATGTATCCTTCCAGAAGCAACCAAGAAAACTTTTCTTGAGTTTTTGGAAGCGGGTGAAGTACCTAATTTACTTTTATCTGGCCCTGCTGGGTGTGGTAAAACTACAGTTGCGAAGGCACTGTGCAATCAATTGGGAGTAGACTTCTATGTCATTAACGGATCAGACGAGGGACGATTCCTCGATACGGTACGTAACAATGCAAAAAACTTTGCATCTACTGTATCGTTGTCTTCGGAGGCGAAGCACAAGGTCATCATCATTGACGAGGCAGATAACACAACATCCGATGTACAACTCTTACTTAGAGCAAGTATCGAAGAATTCTCAAACAACTGTAGATTCATCTTTACCTGCAACTACAAGAACAAAATCATTGAACCCCTCCATTCAAGATGCTCCGTCATCGAGTTCTCAATCACAGGAAAACAAAAACCAGCAATCGCTGGACAATTCTTCAAACGACTTGTATCCATCTTGGACGACGAGCGGATTGAAGCTGATAAGAAAGTCCTCGCAGAACTCATCAATAAACACTTCCCCGATTGGAGAAGAGTCCTCAATGAATGTCAACGATATTCCGTTGGAGGAAAAATAGATTCTGCAATTCTTGCAACCTTTGGGGATGTAAGAACTGAGGATTTAGTAAAAAACTTAAAGGTTAAGAATTTTACGGAAGTCCGTAAATGGGTAGTCCAGAATCTGGATAATGATCCTGCTCTTATCCTTAGGAGAATCTACGATTGTATGTACGGTTCTCTAGTACCAAGCAGCATACCTGCAGCCGTGCTGATTATTGCAAAGTATCAATATCAGATAGCGTTTGTTGCTGATCAAGAGATCAATCTTTTAGCGGCTTTAACTGAACTAATGTGTGAATGCGAATTCAAATGACTGAAGCAAGACCAAGAAATGAAATGAACGTAAAGATCGTTCGTTTAAGTACATCTGAAGATGTTATAGCAGATGTGGTAGATGTTAATGATTCTACTGTAACCTTCCGTGGTGCAATTGTTGCTGTCCCAACTAAGGATGGTAATATTGGATTTGCCTCATGGTGTCCTCTTCTCAGTAGTCCTGTAGAGGATATTACTGTTAAACAGGAACATGTAATTTATGTTGCTGATCCTGCAGAACAAGTAGTGGATCATTACAAGAATCAATTTAGTAAGATTGTTCAACCAGATACTATACAAGACGGTATTATTGTTCCCTAATGATTGACATTAACCTTTGTGATTTGAGTAATTTCTTTGGATGTGTTCAGGCAACTAATACTCCAGAGTTAAAAACCAATGCCTTCCGTCCTCTTAGGACTTATCTCCAAGAGAAGTCTTTTGAAAAGTGGTCTGGTAATCAACTAACATATGTTGGAGACCATGAAGATGGTAAGGATTTTTATGACACCAATGGTGTTCCTTATGAAATGAAAGGTAGTCTTGGACTTTTTAATAAGAATGGTTCTTGTAAGAGAGTTGTTCTCATTAATAAAAGACCAGGTCAAAAGAAGAACAATGAACTAAAAAGAGAGGATCTCAAAAAGACATTTGAGTATATGCTTTTGGTAGATACTAAAAAGATGTCTATAGGTGTTACTACATGGGATATTGTATACTCTAGATCGGAGTGTGACGGTGCGGGTGCAACGTTTAAACTTCTGGAAGGAGATTATACAATGCTTGCTGAAGGAATTGAACCTAGTGATAAGGAGATAACTGCTAGAGAACTTTTAAATTCTCTAGAGACTATTCTCTAAATAATTATAGAAGAATTTTTATTATGCCATTACACCAACACAAAAAAGATCAGGTGTTTAATCTTAAAGGATCTGATAAATTATTAAAAACACCTTTAAGATATCCTGGTGGCAAGTCTCGTGCTTGTGCTAAGATGGATAATTTTTTACCTAACTTGGATCAGGGTAGTAGGTATAAACAGTATCGTGAACCATTTCTTGGTGGAGGATCTTTTGCTCTTCATATTACAAAGAAGTATCCACATCTAGAGATTTGGGTTAATGATGCATATGAACCTCTTGCTAACTTCTGGCAACAGTTGAAAGCAGATGGTGCAGAAATGAAAAAGAGATTAGTTAAACTTAAAAATGCTAATAAGACTGAGGAAAAGGCAAAGGAATTATTTTTAAAAGCAAAGGAGGATTTGTATGACAAAGAAGCTACCCCCTTGGACAGGGCAATTAATTTTTATATTATCAATAAGTGCTCTTTTAGTGGTTTGTCTGAGTCCTCGTCCTTCAGTGCTCAGGCAAGCAAATCCAACTTTACCCTTGCTGGAATTAAAAGATTAGATGATTATCAAGAACTAATTAAGTTTTGGAGAATAACTAATAAGGATTATAAAGAGTTAATGTTTGAAGGTGGTGATTGTTTTATGTACTTAGATCCTCCTTATGATATTAAGGATAACTTATATGGTAAGAAGGGTGGAATGCATAAGAATTTTGATCATGATGAGTTTGCTGATGTATGTTGTAGAACTACTGCTCATCAATTAATATCTTACAATAGTAGTGAGTTGGTTAAGAGTCGGTTTGATAATGAATGGCAAGCACAAGAGTATGATCTAACATATACTATGAGATCTACTAATGATTATAAAGAAGATCAGAAGAAAAGAAAAGAACTTCTTTTATTCAATTATGAACGTGGACTGATATCTATTCTACAGGAACAAAAGGGACAAGAAGAGATACAGTGGAAGAAAGAAGCAGAGTCAAAATCTGCAATTCCAATTTCTCCTAAAACTTTTGCTGAAGCAGAAACCCTTATTCAATCGGAGATTGAGTAATGAATTGTTGGCACTGTAATACTGAACTGATCTGGGGATCAGATTTTGATGGTGAAGACTATGGGTGTGAAGACATTGCTATAGTTACTAATCTATCATGTCCAAAATGTCATTCTACTGTAGAAGTTTATTTGCCAAAGGACACTGAACAATGAAAAGTAAGTTAGTTACTATAGGCTTTGTATTAACTTTGGTGTGGGGAATCTTAATAGGATTACCAAGTATTGCTGGTGCAAATCACTTACCTCAGATGTATGTGCAAGTACCTCAATGGTCTGATGACTGGGCAGTGTGTGCAGTTGATATACCTGACGCTAAATGTCATTGGTATGTTGTGTCACCTGATAATACATTTGGTGAAGGTTTTGATTGGGAGAATGCACCTTGGTTTGATGCTAATGGATTAAATGATGTACCATCAATACAAATAAAAACTGCTGTACAAAAATTACAAGAACAATGAAATGTAGAGTACAATTATACGTTGCTGGACAACTCTTTAATGAAGATGTCCATGCAAAAGATTATCAAGAGGCAAAGAAAGTTGCCTTAGCACGTAATCCTAACGCTACAGTCGTTAGTGTCACCGCAATTATGGAATCATTTTAACAATGAAAACTGAATTGAAGGAATGGTTAAATTCAATTAACCAAACCAAGGAGAATCTTACAGAAGATCCTAATGCGATTAAAGATTATCCTCCTTATATTATTAACAAATGCTTATCTGCACACCTAGATTGCATACTCTTTGCTAATGAAATGAACAAATATCCTGCTTTAGATAGGGATATGCAATATAATTTTTATCTAAATAGTCTCAGGAAACGGAAGAGATTCTCTCCGTGGATGCGAAAAGATAAGATTAGTAACCTTGACCTTGTTAAACAATACTATGGATATAGTAATGAAAAAGCAATGCAAGCGTTGAATATTTTATCAAAGCAACAACTCGAATTTATTAAACAACGACTTGACATTGGAGGAGTGGCGTGACTACTAGCACTATTGAACCACAAGTTAACTGGAAGCCTGAGATGATGGTGGAGGTTATGCTTAACGAACCAGATGATTTCTTAAAAGTCCGTGAGACTTTAACAAGAATTGGAGTAGCATCTAGGAAAGAGAAAAAGTTATATCAATCTTGCCACATTCTTCATAAGCAAGGTAGATATTATATTACTCACTTCAAAGAATTATTTGCATTAGATGGCAAGCATGCCAATCTTACTGTTAACGATGTTCAGCGTCGGAATCGTATCGCTCGCTTGCTTTCTGATTGGGGATTGATATCTGTAGTTAATGCAGAGTCTATAGTAGATGTTGCACCTTTGAATCAAATTAAGGTGTTGGCATACAAAGATAAGAACGATTGGATCCTGGAACAAAAATATAACATCGGTTCTAAGAAAAAAGTGGAGGCTTCTGAATAGATAGGTTATAATACTTTTATCTAATCATAAGATATGTCTCTACTTAATAATGGTATCAATGATCGTCTATACTACACGCTAGGTAAAAGACCAGACAATGCTAGTAAGCATGATTTCTATATGGCATTATGTTATGCTGTAAGAGATCAGATGATGTCATATTGGTTAAATAACCAACAGTCTAATGAAAAGGAAGTTGCTTATTTATCCGCAGAGTTTTTAATTGGACCACAACTTAATAACAATCTTTTAAATCTAGGTATTAAAAAGGAAGCAGAAGAAGCACTATCAGAGTATGATCAGTGCTTGGATAAGATCCTTGATTGTGCAGAGGAACCTGGACTAGGTAATGGTGGTTTAGGTCGTCTTGCAGCGTGTTATATGGAGTCCTTAGCGACTTTAAAGATACCTTCCACTGGATATGGTATTAGATATAAGTATGGTATTTTTAAACAGGTAGTTAGAGATAATCAACAAATAGAGATTACAGATAATTGGTTGCATGGAGATTGGCCTTGGGAATTATCTTATCCAGATGAATCTGTTCATGTTGGGTTTGGTGGTAGAGTAGAGAATTATGTATCAGATCATAATAACTATAGATGTCGTTGGGTTCCTGAAGAGCAGGTAGTTGCTGTACCCTATGATGTATTGCAGTTAGGATATAAAGTTAACAGTTGTAATAGGATCAGATTGTGGAGAGCAGATGCAACAGATGTATTTGACTTCTATGCATTTAATATTGGAGACTATCTTGGTTCAGTAGAACAGAGTGTGTCTTCTGAAACTATCTCCAAGGTATTATATCCTAATGATGGTACAGATCAAGGTAAGACACTTAGATTAAAACAACAATACTTCTTTGTAAGTGCTTCTCTTCAAGATATGTTTAATAGTCTTGATAGGAGAGGTATTCCTATTGAGAATTTTGCAAAGCATTATCAAGTACAGTTGAATGATACTCATCCATCTGTTGCTGTTGCAGAGTTGATGAGACTTCTTGTAGATGTTAGACACTTAGAGTGGGAAGATGCATGGGAGATAACTCATGCTGCTATAGCATATACAAATCATACTCTTCTTCCAGAGGCATTAGAGAAGTGGGATCTTAGACTCTTTAAGTCTCTACTACCACGTCACATGGAGATCATCTATGAGATTAATCGTAGGTTCCTTAATGCTGTTCGTATAAAGTATCCTGCTGATGAATCAATGTTAGAGAAGATGTCTATCATTGATGAGCATGGTAATAAGTCAGTTCGTATGGCACATCTTGCTACTGTTGGTTCTCATCATGTTAATGGTGTTGCAGCGTTACATTCTGATCTTATTAAGAAACAATTGATGCCAGAGTTTTATGATATGTGGCCCCATAAGTTTACTAATGTAACTAATGGTGTTACTCCACGTAGATGGTTAGCATCATGTAATTCAAATCTTGCAACTGTTCTAACTGAAGCAGTTGGTTCAGACTGGGTTACTAATATGGACTTACTAAATCAATTAGATGTTAATGATAAGGGTCTTTTAGATAAGTTTGCAGAGACCAAGATAATTGGTAAACATCATCTTGCAACTTATATCTTTAACAATCTTGGAATCTGTGTAGATCCTAGTAGTATGTTTGATGTACACGTTAAACGTATACATGAATATAAGAGACAACATTTACTTGCATTACAAGTAGTTGCTCAGTATCTTAGAATCAAAAACGGAAAGGACTTCGTTCCTCGCACAGTAATATTTGGGGGTAAAGCAGCACCTGGATATTATATGGCAAAATTAATCATTCAATTTATTAATCGCATTGCAGAAACAATCAATGCAGATCCAGATATGGATGGTAAGTTACGTGTAGTATTCTTACCAAACTATAGTGTTAAATTGGGTGAGAAGGTATATCCTGCTGCTGACTTATCAGAACAAATCTCTACTGCTGGTAAGGAAGCATCAGGTACAGGTAACATGAAGTTCCAAATGAATGGTGCTTTAACCATCGGTACTCTTGATGGTGCAAATGTAGAGATACTTGATCTTGTAGGCAAAGAGAACTTCTTCTTATTTGGTAAAAATGAAGAAGAGATTAGTGATCTTTGGAGACATGGTTATAACCCACAAGATCATATGTGTCCAGAGTTATGGGAAGCAGTTAATCTCATACAAGGTGGACACTTTACTCATGGTGATAAAGAAGTATTCCAACCATTAATGGATAATCTTTTGAATCATGATCCCTTCTGTGTCATGGCAGATTTTAATGATTACATTGCTGCTCAAGATCGTGTAAGTGATGCATGGAGGGACAAGGATAATTGGAATCGTATGGCGGTTATCAACACCGCAAGATCGGGTTTCTTCTCTTCTGATAGATCTATTGCGGATTACTGTACTAAAATTTGGGGTATTCCGAACTAGGATTTTAAGCATCTGTGTTTAAATAATAGTGTCGCCGTAAGGGACAACAAAACACAAACTCGCTTAATAAGGAGCTACTATTATGGGAAACCTAGCAAGGTATCATACTGCGGATATGCCACAGCTATTCGACAGGATACTAAAAAACAGTATTGGTATGGACGACATGTTTGATTCGTTCATGAACATACACGAACAAAACTCTAATTATCCACCTTACAACTTAGTTCAGGTGAATAATGTCGAATCGAGACTTGAAATCGCCCTTGCGGGGTTTAAGAAAGATGAAGTCAAAGTCTATACGGAGTTTGGAAAATTATATGTCGAAGGCATCAAAGAAGCAAAGGAGACAGATGCAACTTTTGTCCATAAAGGATTGGCCAGCAGGTCTTTCACTAGGGTCTGGACAATCACAGATGATACCGAGGTCCGAGACGTACAATTCAGAGATGGATTATTGGTAGTCCAACTTGGTAAGATAGTTCCAGAGCATCATGCTCGTAAGGACTTCCTATAAATATAATTGAATATCGTCGCCGTGTTATGGGGTGTACTGGCAAAATCCAGTTGACACCCCATTTTATTGGCTATATAATAATCACAAAGACATACTGCTATGATTAAATTAGGTGTCATAAAGACTGGAGAGCAAATAATTGCTAAGGTTGAAGAGATGATACTAGAAGATAAAGTTGTTGGATACTTCTTTATTAGACCTTGCATTGTAAATACTTCAGAACCTGTTATTAGTAAGGGTGAAGATGGAGATGCTAAAGGTGCATCTTTCGATATTAGATTATCTCCGTGGATTCCATTAGGTAAAGGAACTAGATTTCCAGTACCTTTGGATTGGATTGTAACTTTTATTGATCCTGTTGATGAGTTGCATCAAATGTATACAAGAGATATTCTTCAAGAAACTGAAGAGACTCAAGAACAAACTGTAGTTTTAACCGATGAATGTGAGGATTGCTAAATGGCAGAAGAACTTAAACCACAAGTAATTGTATTCCACACTGGTGGAACAGTTATATCTAAGATAGAAGAGGTTGGAGCAGACATCGGTGAACCCGATTGTAAGTTGATTGAACCTTTTAATCTCATACCTCAATCTAATGGCAATGCAACATTAGAACCTTGGTTAGGAGAATTAACAAGTCAGAATGAATTTATGATTTCTTCTGAAAAAATCTTGACTATCGCAGAACCTCTTGGTAAAATACTAGACGTATATAACAGTTTGACAAAGTAAATGAGGTTCTATACGAACGTTCAGATGGTTGGAGACAACTTCTTGGTTCGTGGTTACGAAGATGGTAAACACTTCGCAACCCGTGAGAAGTTTTATCCAACCCTTTTTGTTGAGTCCCCTAAGAAGAAGACTAACTATAGGACTCTTGAGGGTTTGCAGGTAGCACCTGTTAAACCTGGAACTGTTCGTGAGACAAGAGAATTTATAAAGAAGTACGAACCTGTACCAGGTTTTGATGTATATGGTAATGAGAGATTTATTTACCAGTATATCTCAGAGAAATATCCTGAAGATGAATTGAAGTTTGATATTAGTAAAATTAAATTGGTAACAATTGATATTGAGGTTAAATCAGAACAAGGATTCCCTGATGTAGAATCTGCTGCTGAGGAAATACTTCTTATATCAATTCAGGATTATTCAACTAAAGAGATTATTACTTGGGGTAATGGTCCTTTTAAAACACATAAAGATAATCTATATTACAAGCAGTTTAATAATGAGTATGATCTACTAAATGATTTTATTAATTGGTGGATGATAGAGGAGAATACTCCAGAGGTTATTACTGGTTGGAATAGTAAGTTGTATGATATTCCATATATTGTTCGTAGAATAGAACGTATTCTAGGTGAGAAGTTAATGAAGCGTATGTCACCTTGGGGATTGGTGACTGAGGATGAAGTTTATATTGCTGGTAGAAGACAGATTGCATATGATATTGGTGGTATATCACAGTTAGATTATCTTGATCTTTATAAGAAGTTTACTTATAAGGCACAGGAGTCATATAGGTTGGATTATATTGCTGGTGTAGAATTAGGACAGAAGAAGTTAGACCACAGTGAGTTTGATACATTTAAGGACTTCTACACAAAGGGGTGGAAAAAATTCGTAGAGTATAATATAATTGACGTTGAACTTGTTGACCGTATGGAAGGCAAGATGAAGTTGATTGAACTTGCCCTCACTATGGCATATGAAGCCAAGGTGAATTACGAAGATGTATTTTATCAAGTTCGTATGTGGGATACAATCATTTATAACTATCTAAAGAAGAGAGGTATTGTTATACCTCCTAAAATTAAGACTGATAAAAACGACAAATACGCAGGTGCTTATGTCAAGGAACCGAAACCAGGACGCTATGATTGGGTTGTCTCTTTTGACCTTAATAGCTTGTATCCTCATCTTATTATGCAATATAATATCTCACCCGAAACCCTCAGGGAGACTAGACATCCCAATGCGAGCGTTGAAAGGATCTTAAATAAAGAGTGTGAGATTGAGGGAGACTTCGCAGTCTGTGCTAATGGAGCACAATATAGGAAGGATATACGTGGGTTCCTTCCCGAACTTATGGATAAAATGTATGGAGATCGTGTGATCTTCAAGAAAAAAATGTTGGAGGCAAAGCAAGCATATGAGAAGACCCCCACTGAGGCACTGGAGAAGGAAATTGCAAGGTGCAACAACATCCAAATGGCGAAAAAGATCTCTCTTAATTCTGCTTATGGTGCTATCGGCAATCAGTACTTCAGGTATTATAAATTAGCTAACGCAGAAGCTATTACTTTATCTGGGCAAGTCTCTATTCGATGGATAGAGAATAAGATGAATGCCTATTTGAATAAACTTATGAAAACAGAGGAGGTTGATTATGTTATTGCTTCAGATACTGATTCCATTTACCTTAATTTGGGTGATTTGGTTGAAACTGTATACAAGGGGCGAGAGAAAACTACTGAGGGCGTTGTTCGGTTCCTTGACCAGGTGTGTGAAACTAAACTTGAACCTTATATTGAAGGTGCTTACCAAGAATTGGCAGGGTACGTCAACGCCTATGCCCAAAAGATGCAAATGAAGCGAGAGAATATCGCTGAACGTGGTATTTGGACTGCTAAGAAAAGATATATTCTTAATGTATGGAATAGTGAAGGGGTTCAGTACAATGAACCTAAGTTAAAGATGATGGGTATTGAAGCAGTTAAGTCTTCAACACCAGCACCTTGTCGTACTATGATTAAGGAAGCACTCAAATTAATGATGAGTGGAAGTGAGGATGATGTTATTGATTACATCGAAAAGTCTCGTAAAGATTTTAAGACACTTCCACCAGAAGATATCTCGTTTCCAAGATCTGCAAGTAATGTTGAGAAGTATAATGCAGTAAATTCCATTTATGCAAAAGGAACTCCTATACATATACGGGGGGCTTTGCTGTTTAACTATTATGTCAAGAAGAAAAAGTTAGACAACAAGTACTCACTCATCAATAATGGTGAGAAAGTTAAGTTTTGCTATTTAAAATTACCTAATCCTATTCATGAGAATGTGATGTCATTTATTCAAGAATTCCCTAAGGAACTTGAATTAAATAATTATGTCGATTACGACCTACAATTTGAGAAGTCTTTTCTTGAACCTCTCAAAGCGATTCTTAATGCGATTGGTTGGAGTGTAGAAAAAACTGCGACGCTGGAGGCGTTTTTTACCTAATGGAATTACCTGTAGATGACAAAGAGTTATCCACTATCATAAGTGCATTACACTTGGGTGGTGACACAGCACTTTATCAGAAGTTGAAGATTGTAAAGGAGACTAGAGATGCAAATCCTGGTGGTCCTTATAAGAAGATTATCAGGGAGCAATACGGCATGGTCTTTTAGCCTAAATGATGGTATAATACCATCGTTAACGTTATTAACATGTTTGCTACATTAATTCCTCACGGAAACTATCCAGGACTATCACCCGAAGGGCAAATGCTTGCCATTATTGTTGGGTTGTTATTGTTCCTGTTAGGTTATGGTATCTACTTAACCTTCGGTCCAGGTGGTAAAGAGTTTGTTGATGCAATTGATGAACATGCTAAAATGCATGAACTGGGAATTGCACATACTCATAAGGAAGGCACGGTTCGTGCAATAAGAGCAAAAGAAAAAAATAATGAGGAATCATAATGGATTTTTTGAAAGAGATTGTAAAAGAGATAGGAGATGAGTACACCCAACTCGCCAAAGACATCGACGACACCGAATCTTACATTGATACGGGTTCGTTCATTTTTAATAGCTTGCTATCAGGTAGTTTGTTTGGTGGTGCGTCTCGTAACCGTATTACCGCCATTGCTGGCGAGAGCAGCACTGGTAAGACTTTCTTCTCCCTCGCAGTTGTCAAGAACTTTTTGGAAAATAATCCTGATGGTTACTGTCTCTATTTCGATACTGAAGCTGCTGTTAATAAAGGGTTACTTCAATCTAGAGGCATTGACCTAAATAGGATTGTGGTGGTAAATGTAGTCACCATAGAAGAGTTTAGATCAAAGGCGTTAAGAGCAGTTGATATATACTTAAAAAAATCTGAGGAGGAACGCAAACCCTGTATGTTTGTGTTAGACTCTTTAGGAATGTTGTCTACTGAAAAAGAAATCAGAGATGCATTAGATGATAAACAAGTCAGAGACATGACCAAATCTCAACTTGTTAAAGGAGCATTCCGTATGCTAACATTAAAACTTGGTCAAGCAAACATACCCCTTATAGTTACAAATCACACATACGATGTTATCGGTAGTTACGTCCCTACTAAAGAAATGGGAGGAGGCAGTGGCCTCAAGTACGCCTCGTCTACGATCATTTATCTCAGCAAAAAAAAGGAAAAGGATCAGAGCGAAGTTGTTGGAAACATTATTAAAGCTAAGACAGCTAAGTCAAGACTCAGTAAAGAAAATAAGGAAGTAAATATACGTCTTTATTTTGATGAGAGAGGATTAGACCGTTATTATGGTCTACTCGAACTTGGTGAGATAGGAGGACTGTGGAAAAATGTTGCAGGTAGATACGAGATTAATGGTAAGAAAGTATATGCCAAAGCAATATATAAAGATCCAGAAGAATATTTTACAGAAGATATATTACAAAAATTAGACGCTATAGCAAAAGAAGAATTTAGTTATGGTATGTGATGGAATCACTTGAAGTCACCATCCTTGAAAATCTCATTTATAATGAGGACTATTCTAGGAAGGTAATCCCTTTTTTAGAACCAGAATACTTTCAAGAGCAAGGACAGAAGATAGTCTTTGAAGAGACTGTTCAGTTTATTGCTAAGTATGATTCACAGATAACTGTTGAAGCATTACTTATTGAGGTCTCAAATCGTAGAGATCTTACAGAACAAAGTCTTCAAGAAATACAACAATTGGTTGGTACTCTTGAGAAGCGTCCACAAGATCAGCAGTGGTTGTTAGACTCTACTGAGAAGTGGTGTAGAGAACGTGCTATTTACCTAGCACTAATGGAGTCTATTAGTATTGCTGATGGACAAGATGATAAGAAAACACAAGATGCTATTCCTACAATATTATCTGATGCTCTAGCAGTATCCTTTGATAATAATATAGGACACGATTATTTTGGCAATGTTGATGAACGTTATGAGTATTATCATAAGAAAGAAGAAAAGATCCCATTTGATCTTGAATACTTTAACAAGATTACAAAAGGTGGAGTACCGAATAAGACTCTCAACATTGCTCTCGCTGGCACAGGTGTTGGAAAATCTTTATTCATGTGTCATGTGGCAAGCTCAGTGTTGTTCCAAGGCAAAAATGTTCTCTACATTACAATGGAAATGGCAGAGGAAAAGATTGCGGAGAGGATTGACGCTAATCTACTTAATGTCAACATACAAGACATAACAGATCTTCCTAAATCTATGTTTGAAGGGAAGATTCAGAATCTATTAACTAAGACACAGGGACAACTTATAATTAAAGAGTACCCTACTGCGTCTGCCCATTCAGGACATTTTAAAGCATTGTTAAATGAACTTGCATTGAAGAAGTCCTTTAGACCTGATATAATATTCATTGATTACTTAAACATATGTGCATCATCGAGGTATCGTGGTAATTCAACTGTCAACTCTTACTCGTATATTAAAGCGATTGCGGAAGAACTTCGTGGACTTGCTGTGGAAGCTAACGTACCGATCATTAGTGCTACTCAAACTACTCGTTCTGGTTACGGTTCTAGCGATGTTGACCTTACTGACACGTCAGAGTCTTTCGGACTCCCTGCTACTGCTGACCTTATGTTCGCTCTCATATCTACTGAGGAGTTGGAAGGTCTCAACCAGATAATGGTTAAGCAATTGAAGAATAGATATAATGATCCTACAATGTTTAAGAGATTTATTGTAGGTATAGATCGTGCTAAGATGAGATTATATGATGTGGAACAAAAGGCACAGGAAGATGTAGTTGATAATGGTCATGATAAGGAGAATACTCCTGAGACCAAATTCAAAGATAAGTTTGGAGGATTTAAATTTGAATAATTTACCTTTAGAGTTAATGGGTGATCCATCTATAATTGATTACCCAGATAGGAGACAATTCCCATGTGATAAGACTGTAGATAAGTGGAAGTCTATAGGTCATCTTTATGTTAACTATACAGGATTATTGTTAGAGGAGTATAGAGGAGTTCCCCAGTGGTGTGATGATATTAAGGAGTATCTTGTTAACAAATATAATTTACAAGATGCTTGTTCGTCCATCTACTGTATGCCACCAGGTGCTATTATGCCAGAGCATAGGGATACTTATCCTCGGTATAAATCGTTATATAATCTTGACAAACTAGAAAATATCTGTAGAATATTAATATTCCTAAATGATTGGGAATCAGGACATTATTTTGAAGTTGACAAAAAACCTATAGTGGACTGGACCAAAGGAGAATATATAATGTGGCGAGGTGACACACCGCATATTGCGGCTAATGTTGGATCTACCAACAGATATACTATGCAAATTACAGCACATGACTAAAATTATTAAATTAACAAAAAAGCAAAGACATCAAGTTAAATCTAGGTGGTATTATATTTTCTGGGGTGCAGCGACTGTATCTGTCTTTGCAGGACAAATGTATGTTGGATCTGGATATCGTCAGATGTCAAGATCTTTTAATCGTATTTTGGATGCTGTTAGGTTCGAGTTAATGGAACCTGATCATCCAAGTGTATTGCCATATAGATCTGGTAAAATATTAGAACATGGAGATGATCTTATTATATGGGAAGAGCACCAGGAGAGATTGTACCACCCCACTAATCCTCCTACAGAAATATACTAAAGGAGGGTTATGAGTCCAAGAAGATATGACATACACGACATACCTGGAATAGGTGGATTCTATACAAAGAAAGAAGTAGATGATTTAATCAAGGCTGCTGTGGAAGAAGCACGAGCAATTGATGAAGCTTCTATGCGTAAACATAATAGGGACGCAACGGTTATCTCTATGATTCTAGGGTTTACAGCATTAGCATTATTTGTGGATGGTTTATTAAGAATTTTAGGAATCATTCCACCGTTTATGGATATAGATGTTAACGTAATAGATGATTTAACAGAGAGAATAGAAAGTGATATGCTACCTATGATACAAGAGACAGTTAAGAAGATGCCGTCTGTACCTAGGCCATGGTAGTTGACTCTTTAATATCAAGAGATGTTCCTCAACGTAGGGCAGTTATAGATGATCTTGTTGAGAAGTATCCAGAATATTGTTCACCATTTACTTTTAAATTAAAAAGAGGATTACCTGGTCAGGCAATTCATAGAGATGGTTTTATCAATTGTTATCTTGATGTAAAGAAAAAATTAGTATATCTGCATGTTGATAAGTGTGGAAGTACTTCAATAACTTCAGCGTTTATCTCTGAGGGTATGACTTTTATACCTTTAGAGAATTTTCGTAGAGCCAAGGATTATGAGACTATGGCAGAATTTTTGGTTGAAAGTGGATATACATTTTTTGCTATGACTAGAGATCCTTGTACTAGATGGGTATCTGGAATGAATGAGTTTATGTGTAGATATAAACCACCGTTTGATTGGGTGTTAAAACAAGTGAAGAATAAGAAGTATGTGTATGATGAACATACTGCACCTCAACATTTGTTTTTAAGGTTATGTTTAGAGTATAATGGTAAATTAAAATTACTAAAATTAGATGGTAATTTAAAGAAAAAAGTTAATGATTTTCTTGGTATGAATTTAGACATACATCATTTGAGACAGTCTAAATATTTTGTGCCTAATTATACTATGCTGGCAAAAAAATTATTCCATCAGATTGTAGAACCTGATATGGAAGAATTCAATAAACTTTACGCTATGGACTATGACCTATACAATTCCGCTCACTAATCAAGTAGTAAGGGATTCAACAATACATCAGTTTGAGCAAACGATTGCTAATTTTTATGGTGCTACTTATGGGATAGCAGTTGACTCATGTACTCATGCAATGGAATTGTGTATGAGATATGAGAAGTATGATTTTGTAGAAGTACCAACCAATACCTATATTTCAGTTCCACTCATCATGAAGAAGATTGGAATAAGACAATGGAGATGGGAAGATAATCAGTGGGAAAAATATTATTATATTGGCAGCACAAATATTGTTGATGCTGCTGTTTATTTTGAGAAGAATTCATATATTCCTGGTACATATTTTTGCTTAAGTTTTCAACAAAGAAAACATCTACCACTAGGACGTGGTGGTATGATTCTTACTGATGATCCCAAGGCATATTATGTACTAAAAAGAATGTCATGTGATGGTAGAGATTTTTATAGACCTTGGAGAGATCAAGATATAGACATTATGGGATATCATTATTATATGACACCAGAGAAGGCTTCTGAAGGAATAGATAGATTCCATGAAGTAGTTAATAAACCTGTTAGGCATTGGACTTATCAGGATTATCCTTATCTTCCTGATATGTCGGTATTTAAGCATGACAAAGTTTGATGATAAACTAAAAGGTTTACCTCCTATATTCTATTTGAATATGGATCATAGAACTGAGAGGAGGGAACATCTTGAGAGTGAATTTAGTAAATGGGGTATTACAGATTATACTAGAGTATCTGCAAATAGATTTCATACTTCAAGAATAAATGAATGGGGACGTAAGTTAGATTTAATGTTACTTGCTCCCTCAGATGCATCAATTGTAATGAATGAGTTCTGGACATTTATTGATTGGTATAATTCTGGTATCTCTGAAAATATGATATTGATTCAAGATGATCTTGCATTAGATCTAATTGAATATTGGCCTTTTGATTGGAATACTTTATATAAAAATCTTCCTTATAATTGGGACATAGTACAATTTTATTATTGCCATAATGATTTTTTAAATATGCACCTCTCTCCTAGAATTGGTGAGAGTTCATCTGCTGCATGTATTCTGATTAATAGACATTTTGTTGAGAAGTTAATGAGGATGCATCTTCAACCAGATGGTTCATTTAAACTTGATAATAATTTAAGAGATATTACTATTCCTAGAGAATGTTATAGTAGTGATGATTGGTTAATATATCAGGTTGGAAAATCATATACATTACCTTTACTTTGTTTAAATCAAAGGTTGGCAACTAGACCTGATAATAGACAAGAAGCAAGTAAAGAAGAAGAGATGTATGATGAAGTAGTTGCTCAATATCATAACAAGTTATATGATATACTTGCCACTACTGTTACTAGGAAGTGGTGGGAGACTAGTAGTAAAAATTATAGTGTAGATGATATTTTAAGTTGGGGTTCTCCTATACACCATGAGATGAGAATTCAATTACCACAGTATGATGGGAAGGGGCCAGTCTGATGCATGAGAAATTAAAAGGACTACCGAAGATAATATATCTAAATTCTAAACATCATTCTGAGAGGGATGATGAGATGAAGACTCAGTTTGATTTGTTAGGTATAGAAAATTATGAACGATATGAGAAAGAATATACTAATAAAAATATTGAAGAAGACTTAGGTCTACATGATTGGTTAAAATTTATAGAAGATGATTTTACTGCTCTAAGTGTAGAAGAGTTATCTATTACATTAGACCATTATAATGCAATCGTTAAATGGTTAGATACTAGCGATGATGATGTTTGCATCATAATGGACGATGTTGTTAATATGGATACAATAGAATACTGGCATTTTGATTGGGAAAAATTTTATTATAGACTTCCTTATAATTGGGATTGTATTCAGTTATTTGTCAATTCAACTAACGAACAGATTAGGACATATCTACATCCTTGGAGAAAGACATCTAGATCTACTAGATGTTATATGATAACTAGGCAGTTTGCTAAGAAGGTAAAGAAGTTCCATTATAAAGATGGTAAGTTCCGTTTATATTATCCAAATAAAGATAGGAGTCATTATGAACCTGATGAGGGAAGTGTTGAGGTAACTTTATTTGATTTGGGAATAACTTATAGTTGTCCGTTATTCCGTCTGACAGATATGTTTATGGAGAGTGATGAACTTGATATTAGAATGTGTAGAGATAGGTTATCTTCACAAGCAATACAATACTTTTGGAATTATGCAATAAGTGTTCAATCAAATGAGGAATTTTTTAATTATGGATATAGTCAGGATTGGAAGAGAATAGTTACCTTTGATATGAAGTCTGAATGGGTTCATCAGAATAAAGAAAAGATATTGGTATGGATTTAGATAATAAGTTAAAAAGTATGCCTCATGTATACTACTTTAATCTGGATAATAGAACAGATAGAAGGCAGTATATGGAGAAGCAATTTGATAGGTGGGGTATTAAGTATACTAGATTGTCGGGTACTAAGTATCTCGGATCTCAAGTAAAATCTTGGTCTCATTTAATTGTAGATTATGAGAACTATACATTACTACCACCCATTGCTGCTAATGCAATAAGTCATCTTGATTTCTTAAAGAAGTGGTATAAAGAATCTAATGATCCTTATCTTATATTGATGGAGGATGATTATGATTTAAATTGTATTAAGAGATGGCATTTTGATTGGGAATATCTTATGAGTAGACTTCCCTATGATTGGGATTGTCTTCACATGGGATTTGAGAATCCAGAGGGGATGCCAATGTTTTTACATCCTATACAATCAGCACATGATTTTGGTCCAGTTCTTTTACATAGAGAATATGTTGAGAAACTTATTGATCTTCATTGTGTAGGTGATAGATATAGATTATTAAATACGGTTGCTAATGCTGCTTGGAATTCTGGTAAAGCAGTTGCTGGATCTGGAACAGTTGATTATTTTATGGTTCATTGTGGTAGAACATATTGTGTTCCTCTTATTACAATAAATCCATCCTTTGGTAGTTTTGAAGATAACAGTGCTCTACAAAAATTTTATAGAGAGAGTGGAGATATTAAAGCAAGAAATGCATATTATTTTTGGTGGAAGCATGAAAGAGATAGATTTACTTTAGATGACTTCTTTACCTATGGAACTTCCAAAGATACAAAGATGACACTGGACACGGAGAAGTTTTTGCATTATGATATAACTAATAAGATGAGTGAAATCTACGGGGAAAAGTATCTGGAAAACTATAGACCATGACTGTTAAAAAATACGAATTCGCTGATAAGTTAAGGCACTTGCCACATATTCTTTATACCAATGTAAAGTCACAGACTAACAGGAAGCATTGGATGGAATATCATTTTAGAATTTATGGTATGGCATTTACTAGGATTGAACAACCTCCTATTAAAGATATGCCTAAAGATTTTCATAAGCAATTAGTTGGGGATTATTCTGAGAAAAGTTCTATAATAATTAATTGGTATTCATCTCAGATTTTAGATCTATTGCGTAAGTGGTTAGATGATACTAAAGGAACTGATGAACCTTATATCATTTTAATGGAGGATGATTATGATGTAAGGATCTCAGACTACTGGAATTTTAGTTGGGATTATATGATGGAGCAATTACCTTATGGGTGGGATTGTATCCAGTTAGGATTTGAATCTCCAGATGTAGTTCCATTTTATTTGCATCCTACTAAACCAGAGTATTCTCTTGGTGCTACTTTAATGAGTAGACATTATGCTGAGAAGTTATTGGATCTTCATTATATTAATGGTAAATATAAATTTGATAATGTAATTGCAAATTCTGTGTATATGAATAGAGAATCTGGAATACATGATGGAATGAATTATGATCAGACTTCAGGATCACCAGATTACTTTATAGCACAATCTGGTAATTGTTATTCTCTTCCTATGATACCTATAGTTCCATATTTTTCTGGAGTTAGTGATCATGGAGGTTCTGGAGATGATAATGCTTGGCAAGCAAGACCTAGTTTTTTAAAATGTTATAAAGCATATTGGGAGTGGTGGACACAGGATAGAGATAACTTTACTTCGGATGAATTTTTTAGTTATGGTAAGGATAATGATAATCTTATGGAGAGGGATATCTCACAATGGAGTGATAAATATTTCCTCGAACAAGCACATTCACAACGAAAAGAATTTTTGACTAGATTCGGGTTGGTATTAGACAATCATGGCATTAAAGGATAAATTAAAAGGATTACCTAGGGTTTATTATTTTAATAATAATAAAGTCCTAGATGAACATATGGACAGGAGTCTAAGCAACTTAGATGTCATGGACTATAGTTGTATGCGTATTAAGTATACAAGTGAGAATATTTCTGAATGGAAAGATTTAATTTTAAATAGATCAGATTATAAACTTCCTGTTAGTGTTGCTGGATTTTCTATATCAGTTCTTGAATTTTTAAAGGATTGGTTAGATGTTACAGAGCAGGATCAAGATCCCGAATTAATAATTATGCGGGACACTATTGATTGGGAAGTTGCTCAAACAGATCTATCTTATACATGGGATTTTGATTGGAAATATATTCATTCAAGATTACCTTATGATTGGGATTGTTTTCAATTTGGATTTGAGAATTTACATTATATTCCTTTTTATCTTCATCAGATAATGCCAGCGACTACCTTTGGTCCTTCTCTATTGAATAGGAGATACGTTAAGAAGTTAGTCAGGTTACATTATAAAGATGGTAAGTATGATCTTAACGGTAAGATTGCAAATTTAAACTTTGGTCTTAAGTCTGGAACAGTTGATTATTTTATAGGTCATAACGGTAAAACTTATTGTCTTCCTTTACTACCTAATAATCCAAAGTTCTTCCCAAGTAATACTAAAAAGTTTAAGGTAGTACGTGCTTGTAAATTAGCATACTATGATTGGTGGGTTAATGAGAGTAAGAAGTTTAGTCTTGAAGAGATTTTTACTTATGGTAAAACAAATGATCTTGGTATGATTAGGAAGACTATGAATTATTATAATTGATATGCTTAAGTATGATAAAGGTAAATTAAGAAATTTTCCTCATGTATATTATGTCAATCTTGATAATAGAACTGATAGAAAAGAATACATGGAGAAGCAGTTTGAGTTTTGGAGATTAGATTTTACTAGAGTCTCTTCTTCAAAATATGCTGCGTCTAAAGCAAAAGAGTGGGGAGCAGATAAGGTAACTGGTAAGGTTACTGGTATGCCAGCATATGTTGTTGGTAATGCAGTTACTCATCTAGAGTTTATGAAGGATTGGTTGAATACCTCAACTGATCCTTGGTTGCTTTTAATGGAAGATGATTATGATTTAAATCTATTTCAATATTGGAATTTTAATTGGGATTATCTAATGAATAGAATTCCTTATGATTGGGATTGTCTTCAAATTGGATATGAGTCTACTAAGTTTATACCATTCTTTTTACACCCAAAATTAAATCATACTTATTTTGGTCCAGTTATTTTACAAAGAGATTATGTTGAGAAGATATTGGATTTACATTCTGATGGAGATAAGTGGAATTTTGAGAAGGTATTAGGAGATAAGAAGTTTAATAAATCTGCTGGAACTGTTGATTATTTTATTGGACATACTGGTAGGACATATTGTATTCCATTAATCACTACTAACGATACGCTGACAAGTGGAGAAAATGGTGTTATGATTAATAGAATACATCATAAGCATTCTAGACGTGCATATTACCATTGGTGGATGACACAACATAAGAAGTTTAGCTTGGATGATTTCTTTACTTATGGTAAAGTAAATGATCATAAGATGATAATCTCAACTATAAAATAATATGTACGCTACTAACGAATGGGATAAACTTAAGAAGGTTATAGTTGGTGTTGCAGATTATGCAACTATGCCACCTGTAGAGAAGGATACTAGAACTATTAATTATGCTGGTGTTAAACCAAGGAAGAAGATGTTTGGTTTTGGTGATGAGGAGTATCTTCCTATTAAAGTTGGACCTTTTCCAGAGCAAGTAATTACAGAAGCAAATGAGGATTTAGAAGTCTTTGTTAATTTTTTAAAAGGTGAAGGTGTAGAGGTTGTACGTCCAAAGAGAGAACCAGTAGAATATTATAATTATTGTCCTAGAGATTCTGTATTTGTACATAGTAATCTTGCTTTAGCAACTCCTATGCCTCTAAGATCTAGAAGAGGTGAGTGGAGATCAATGCGTGAGCATTTACCAAATGCTATTGAGATGCCATGTCAATATATTGATGAACTTTATAATGAAGATTGTATTGGTAATCCAGATGTCTTAGCATTAAATGAAGTTACTCCAGCATTTGATGCTGCTAATACTCTTAGAGCAAATACTGATATTTTATATTTGGTATCAAATAGTGGTAATGAATTAGGTGCTGAGTTATTACAACATCAGTTACATGAAGCAGGATGTGATGCAGATGTTCATTTACTTAAAGATGTTTATTCATACTCTCATATTGATACTACAGTAGCATTTTTAAGAGAAGGACTTATACTTGCAAATCCATCTAGATTAAAAGATAAGGATCAGTTGCCAGGACCATTTAAGGAATGGGATGTTATATATTGTCCAGAAGCGATTGACATAGGATCTTACCCTGGATATAATAACATGTCAGTATGGGCGAACATGAATTTGTTCAGCATCAATCCAGGTTTAGTTGCTCTTGAAGAACATCAAGAACCAACTAGAAAACTTCTTGAGAGTCATGGTATAGAATGTGCTATGCTTCCAATGAGGCATCAAAGAACTTTGAGTGGTGGATACCATTGTGTAACACTTGATTTGGAGAGAGAATGAATATAGGTTTTATTGGTCTTGGCAAACTTGGCATGCCTTGTGCTGAGGAGGTTGCTAAGGCAGGTCATTTTGTATTTGGATATGATGTTGAATCTAGAGATAGTTGTCTAGTAGATATTCGTCCATCAATTAAAGAAGTTGTAATTAGATCTGATATAATTTTTATTGCTGTTCCTACACCTCATGATAAAGATTATGATGGTAGTAAACCATGCATGCATTTAGAACCAAAAGATTTTGATTATAGTATAGTTGAGAATGTAATAAAAGAAATTAATAAGTATGTAGATAATCAATTAATAGTTTTAATCTCTACAGTTTTACCTGGTACAACTAGAGAAAGATTCACACCAATGAAAGGTAGGTTTGTATATAACCCTTACCTTATTGCTATGGGTACAGTTGCATATGATTTTACTAATCCAGAGATAGTAATGATTGGTACTGAAGATGGTACTGAGACTGGTGATGCCAAAGAACTAATTCAATTTTATAAAACAATAGCACAGAATAATCCACCATATATTGTTGGTACATGGGATGAGTGTGAATGTATAAAAGTTTTTTATAATACCTTTATTAGTAATAAAATTAGTTTTGTAAATATGATTCAAGATGTTGCTGAGAAGCAGGGTAACATTAATGTTGATGTTGTTACTGGTGCATTGTGTCAGGCAGGAACTAGAATTATTAATTCATCTTATATGACAGCAGGTATGGGTGATGGTGGTGCTTGTCATCCTAGAGATAATATTGCTCTTAGATTTTTGGCAAAGAAGTTAGAACTTGGATATGATTTATTTGAAGGTATCATGTTATCGAGAGAGGAACAGGCAAGAAACTTAGCATTGAGATTAGTTGAACTTGCCTATGATAATAAGATGTCTATTGTAATACATGGTAAGGCATATAAACCAAGAGTGTCATACATTGAAGGAAGTTATGGTTTATTGGTAGGTCATTTTTGTAAAGAGATAGACAGTAGTATTGAATTATCATATGTTGATAAATGTACAGGAGATACATATGATAGCGATAAACCTGCTGTGTTTTTACTTGCCCATAGTGCAACAACAACCTATAGATACTGGGATAATCCAGATAGTGATGAACTATATTGTGAGATCCCAGATGGCAGTATAGTCGTTGATCCTTGGAGGAAATTTACTTCAGATACTTTAGAGGTTATTCATTATGGCAAGACTAGATGAGATGATAATGTTCAGTATATCTTGTAGAAGATACAAGGTTAATAACTGGGCACAGAAGAAAAAACAATTATTAGATATGGTTGATGCTGATTGGTCAATGTCTGAGAGGATTCAAGATCAAGAAGTTGTTGATTGTCATACGGATTACTTCTCTACTAATGGAAGAGCATCATATTTTGATATATGGTATAATATTCTTAAAGAAGATCTTGATGATGCCCTACCACAAACTGGGTTGCCTTTAGCAAATCCAGAGATGTGGCAACTATGGACTCAAAAATATAGAAGAGGTCATTATCATGGAGCACATAATCATGGATGCTCAAATTTGTCATGTATCTTATATGTTGAATTTGAAAAGGGATTGCATGAACCTACAGCGTTTTATCAACCATTCCCCGACCCTTGGTTTGGAACTCTACACAAGATACAACCTCAAATAGAGGAAGGAGATATTTTAATGTTTCCTGCTGTACTCTTACATGAATCTCCTGTATCACGTTCTGATAAAACCAGAACAGTTATGTCCTTTAATATACCAGTAGGTAATTTTTATGCAGAATCAAATTGATCCAAAAAAATATGCTCAGTTTGTTGATGGTGTAACAAGCGAACCATCAAAAGATTTTGACGCATTCATTTATAGATTGCAAGAGTTGAATGGTGAGAACTCTGATATTCAACGTCTTCTTACTGCTGCTGTTGGATTATCTGCAGAGTCTGGTGAGTTTACTGAGATAGTTAAGAAGATCATCTTCCAAGGTAAACCTTATAATGATGATAACATTTATCATATGAAGAGGGAGTTGGGTGATATTATGTGGTATCTTGCTCAAGCTTGCATGGCACTAAATACTAACTTTAATGAAATTCTTGAGATGAATATAGACAAACTCAAGTCCAGATATCCTGGTGGAGAGTTTGATGCACACTATTCTGAGAATCGTAAGGAGGGAGACCTATGAGTACTAAGAAGACTCTTAAATTTAATATTAGACAGGATGGTACTGTAACCGAAGAGGTTCTAGGTAATGTTGGAAATGCATGTGAGAATCTCACTGCAGAGATTGAGAAGAGATTAGGTGCAGTAACCCAAAGAGTTCACAAAGCAGAGTATTATCAACAGGAAGTAAAAAATGTCACACTTCAGCACAATAAAGACTACAATTAAAAATAAACCTGAACTAGTAGAAGCATTAGAACTTCTACAATATAATGTAGTTCAGGATGTTAAATTAGAGAATCCTCTTGATCATGAGCATAAGCAATGGAATGTTGATGTTGCTATTAATAATGACATTGGATTTAAATTGAACAAGTCTACAGGAAGTTATGAGTTAGTTGCAGATGAACAGACTTGGGATTTAGATGTACCAGTTCAAAGGTTTATTGATCAAGTAACTCAACAGTATGCTAGGATGACAATCCATAATACTGTTAAAGACTTGGGTTACCAAGTTGAAGAAGAATGGGAGATGGATGATCTCTCTATTGAAATTACTGCTACAGTATGGGAGTAGTATGCCTTACGTTGTAACTAAGAATCATTTTCCAGAACATTATGTAGATTGGGCAGATGTCATGACTAAGACTGCTGCCGAATTTGAATTTGGTGCTACCAAGGTTTTGTATGATGAGAAGACATTACCAACTTTAGTTTTGCATACTGAGTTCCGACCAGGAACTCTTAATACTGCATTTGAAAATATTAAGAAGCAAATATTCCAGTCACATCATAACGATATTAGTAATGAGTGGTTGTATAATATTAATGTTATGCATGTATATTATTCTATAGGTAATAGAGCAGTAACCTTTGGACGGCATCAAGATTGTGAAGATGTTATGATAGTACAATCATATGGAACTATAGAATATCTGATGGATGATGGAACACCTTTTGAGAAGGGTGATGTTGAGAGTGTTAAGTTAGAACCAGGAGATAGTTTGTGGATTAAAGAGGGCACATGGCATGACCCTATAGTTACTGAACCGAGGATTACATTAAGTCTCTCATAAATAATTGCTGGAGACCTGCGTGGACTAATGGCAAAATACGATGCTAAGACAATCTATAATGAGTTGGGTAAGAGGCAAAAAACTTATGATGTTATTAATGAACAAATGCCAGGTGGTGCTAAGACCACTGGATTAATTAGAGTTGAGTCTACACAGAGACAAGAATGTAAGAATTTGATAGTTAATATTTTAAAAGATATGAAGCAACCTTATAAGGAAGTTAGGAAAGCGAACATCTCTAGTTTTCCACATTTACAAATTACTAATCTTTTATTATCAAATAAAAATAAAAAAGCAGAGACTTTGAGGATTGTTTTTAAATTCCCTAAGGGTGCTGATAAACCAGATTATGGGAAGATGTGGAATCAGAATATGCTCAACTTCTTTGCAACCTCAGGTGGTAAAGGACTTAGGAGAGTACCTAAGAATAGAGATGAGATAGTTGTAATATCAGCAATTAATCAAAAACTTTTTGACCTAGCTAAAAATCCAGCTACAGTTAAGATTGGTAATGTAACAGCAGATAATATAATAGGTGTTGTTGGTGGGGTTGGTAATAAACATGCCGATCTTGTTTTTATAAGTGATCAACGACCATTTGAAAGGATATTTTTATCTTATAAATCTGGTTTTCGTGCAAAAGATTTTCAACAATATAGTGGTATAAGTAAGATCTCTGGTCTTGCTAATACTAAGGAAGTTAAGAAGTGGAGAGGAGATGTTGTTAAAAATTGGGATGCAGAAACACCTACTAGATGGAGATCCATTAAATCTGCACGTTTAAAGAGGAATGCAGTCATGGGATCAGAAGCTGCTAGTGGTAGTCTTACAAAGGGCAAACATACTGCTTGTCAGGTTTTTGCTCAAGGCACTCCATCACTTAAAGTAATTGTTGCTGCAGATCTAAAAAACGATAAACCTGCAACAATTCAAATTACCTTTGATACTATGTTACTTACCAATACTAATAGTCAAATTGCTTCATTAAATGGTACTGATTACGAACCAACTTTAGGTGCTCGTAAAGGAGAAGCGGCTCGTAGAATTACTGCTCCAGGTGGAATATTTGGTACAGATGTTTTGCATGGAGTTCGAGGTGGAATTTATAGTAGGGAGTATTTAACTACTCGTAGGAACAGCAAGCTGTTAGAATGATATAAATATACTTATAATGTTTATAATGAACTACTAGATCTAGTTATCATGAAGAAGAAATTTTCTCAGTTTTGTAAAGAAGCTAAGACCTCCATTGCGTCTATACAGGGGAGGAGGTTAGGGCTCGTCCCAGATGGGCATGGTGGATTCCATGATAAGAAGACTGGCGAATTCATTGCTAAGAATACTGGTGGCAAATTAAAGTTCTATAATCAGAACCAGCTTCCTGGACAAGATCCTAAGCAAATTAGGACTCAGAATAACCAGAGACCAGTTGCTACTCAGACCTTTAGGAAGAGGCAGAAGGCAACTAAAGAGAATATTGATCTTAGAGATAGGCAGAGAGAACAAGAATTGCGTGAGAAATATATTGCAGGTGAAATTTTTAAAGAAGGATCTTATGTTCGTCATACTACATCAGGTAAAACTGGTAAGGTAATTCGTAGAGGGACTAATCATTTGATTTGTCTTACTGGTGAACCAGGTCAATATGATGAATTTGGATTTAGTGAATCACTTGATCCTGAGATGTTTAAGTGCTGGATTAGAGATGTTGCTGAATGGACTGATCAGTCTGGTGAACCTAATTCGTCCAAAAGGGAAGTTGGGACGGATGCACTACGTAAATATGTCATGAAAATGACTGGTACAAAGAAGATTCACAATTTCCCTAAACATAAATAACAGTAAGGAAAGGTAAGTTTCTTTAGAATAATGACATTAAAGCATATCGTAACTGATCTCCATCAGGTATATCTTACTGAGATGGAAGCTAAGATCAAACCAAAGTCTACTGCTGGCACAGAGAAGAAAGCATCTTCATCTGGTGATAGTGAAGGTGGTACTGCAGAAGATCAGGTTAAAAAAGCTGCAAGGCAGTTAGCATACGACACTCGTTATAAAGCAAGACGGGATGGTCTTCCTCTAGAGAGAGCATTTACCCAAACACTACAGAACTCCAGTGCTTCTGGTCCTGTCAAAGAACTTGCTAAAGGCATGCTCTTTGGTGGTGGACAGAAGGAAGAAGTTGAAAAGATATCTGAGAAACCAGAATTACCTCCTGAGGTTTATGCTGCACTTCGTCGTTTAGAGAATAAGCGTCAGCGTAAAGGTGGAGATCCAAAGGATTCACCATTCCCATCTGATAAGAAAGAAGTTAAGAAGGAATCTATTGGAACTGCTATAGATAAGACTCTTGGTGCAGCAGGTGAAGTAGCAGACACAGCAATTAAACTTCCTGTTAAGGCAGTTGGATATGCTGCTGGTCTTAAGAAAGGACTTAAGAAGCAATTCAAAAAAGGTCAATCTAAAGCAAACGAAGAGACACTTCATGAAATCTCTGCTGATAAGTTAACATCTGCAGCAAAGGCAGCAGAAGTTAAGAGAGGTAAAGCTGCAGTTGCAGGAGACAAAGAGACTGCAAAGAAAGCAATTGCACAGAATAAAAAATTCTATTATGCTGCAAAGGCAAAGAGACAGCAAGAAGAGGTACAACAGGAATCATCTATTGGATCAGCAGTTGATAAGACTCTTGGTGCAGCAGGTGAAGTTGCTGATACCGCATTAAAAGCACCAGTTAAAGCGGTAGGATATGTTGCAGGTCTTAAGAAAGGACTTAAGAAGCAATTCAAAAAAGGTCAGTCTAAGGCAAACGAAGAAGTATCTATTGAAGAAGCAAAGACAAAGGCAAAAGGTGGTAAGAAGGGTAAGAAGAAGGACAAAGTTCTTGTTACTCCAGTAAAAGACCAAGGCAGACCATATCGTAGATATGCAGATGCCAAGAAGAAGTATGAATTACGGAAGAATCCTCAGATTAGTTCTGTAACAGGTACTGCATATGGTAAAACATATGATGAGAAACCTGAAGATAAGAAGAATCCTGGTAAGTTCCCTCAGCAAAAGAAGGCAAAGAAAGACTTCGATGGTGATGGTAAACTAGAATCTCCAAAGAAGGAGTGGAAGGGTTCTAAGGATAAAGCTATTAAGAAGGCAATCAAAAAGCAGAAGAATGAAGAGTTCTCTGATTGGAAGGAATCATTTGAATTCGATCTGACTGAGATCATTAATAGTGGTAAGAAAGAGGCAACGCCAAAAAAGATACAGGAACTCAAGGGTAAAAACACAATTATTATTAATCCAAAATTAGAGGAGAATATTGAAACCCTTGGGGGATATGTATTGGGTTTTGACGAACTCAACGAACAGTATACAGAAGAGAGCATTGATCTCGCTGCAGACTTCTTTGTAGAAGAAGGAATCAATGAGGATGGTTTAGACCTTATCATTGAGGAAGTTGGAATTGAAGCATTCACCGAGTTTGTATTTGAAAATAATACTACTTTGTTGGATGAAGCAGTTCGTGATATGAAGAAGGCTCCTAAGAGAGACTATGCAAAGGTAAAAGCATCTGTCGATAAGAAGGATGCTGAGAGAAAGTCTAAAGGTACTGGTGAATATGCCAAGACCAAGGCTGCCAAAGACAAGTATGGTGACGAAGACAACACCGTTCATGATGATGACGCACCTGCCCCTAAGAAAAAAGGTGGTGCAATAGTTAAATCTCAGTCTTCAGCAATCGTTAAAAGTGCTGCTAAGAAGGCAAAAGAGAAGCAACCTGAGAAGAAACCTGAGAAGAAAGGTCTCGTAGGTAAGATTCGTGGTGCTGTTGCTAAAGGTATGGAGCGTCATAAAGCTGCTACTAAAGCTGCTTCTAAGTCACTTAAAGCAACTGCAAAGCAACATTCACAACACCGTAAGGACTTTGTTAAGGGTGCTACACCTACTGCAAAGGAAAAGAAAATTGCTGGTGGTATAGGTAAAGCTGTTAAGAAGGCAGTAACTGGTGAAGAAGTTGAGCACATTGATGAATTGAAGACATCTACTTTACGTAATTACGCTAATAAAGCAGCTATTGATGCAGTTGGAAGAGGTGTTGATGCAGGTGTTAAAGGCATGGTAGGAACCAAAGATGAAATGGAAAAGAATATGACCAAAGCCTATAAGAGGCAGAGGGGAATTAGCCGTGCAGTAAATAAGTTAGCAGGTAGAGCTCAGAAGGCTGAGAAGAAAGAAGAATTTTCATGGAAAGAAGTTCAAGAAGTTTTTAATAAAAAAAAAGCTATTGACGAAAGACTAGGTGGTAAAGGTTATTCCAGAGCTGCTATGAAGTCATCTATCCATCCTCCTTCTAGACAGTCTAGTGGAGATTGGGAAGATTCTGATAGAGGTTCTGGTAACAAAGCAAAGAGAAGAGCAGGTGAAAAGGTAAAGGCAAAGAGTCCTACCTATATTGCTTATGTAAAGAATAAGAATCAGAAAGAACAGTTAGACCCAAAAAAGGTTGAAGCAGGTTCTGCTCCTGCTGATCAAAAAGCAGATTCGCAGATAGCTAACAAAGAAAAGAAGGTCGCTATAATGAAGCGACAGATTCTTCAGAAGAAGATGCAAGCAGTAAGGTCTGGTGCTACATCAGACATTGCAGCATCTTATAACCCTGTTGATGAAGGTATAGATCCGAGGGGAGGCGGGGATAAACCCGATTTATCTCCTAAACAACAGGATACTGAACGTAAGCAAACTTCACTTGAAAGAGAAAAGATTGCTAAGAAGAGAAGAATCATTCAACAAATGCGTCAGCAAGATGTAGCTCAAGGTAGGCAACCTACTGGACATACTGCTCGTGAGGAAGTAGAAGTCAATGAGATTAGTCTTAAGACTGCTAATAAAGCCTGGCAAGCTAGGAAGGATGTAGCAGATAAAGTTCGTAAGGTTGATTCTAAAGAAGCATCAAAGAACGACGAGAAGGCTATTAAGACAGCAATGCACATAGCACGTAAAGAACGTTCTAGTTTTGGTGACACTCCAAAGACAACTGCACGTAAGAAGAAACTTGAGAAACTTTTTACTAAAGAAGGTTGTGTTAAAGTAGATGAGTTGTTTGGTGGATCATCTTCGGGTGGTCGTGCTGATAGAGGAGATGAAGTAGGTAGAAGAGAGAGGGTAAAAAGAGCACAAGAAGCAAAAGCAAAGAGAGCTGCGGTAAAAGATACCCCCATAGATAAGTATAAGCCATCTCCTGCTATGGCAAGATATCTAGCGAAGACGAGAAAAGAGGAGACAGTAATTGAATTGAATCGTTACGAGAAGGAAACTGGTAAGTCATCTGGTTCTATGAATATGCCTAAAGGCAAACCAACCAAGAAGGGTGGTGATGAAAGTCCTGTTATGAGAGCAGTTAGATCTAGTATCCGTAAGGAGACTGGTAAACCTGAGGGACAACGGAAGAAAGCAAAGGGTGTTAAATCTGATGCTGGAACTGGTAAGTACCTTGCTAAACAAAAGGCAAAGAAGGACTACGCTGCTAAAGCAAAGAAGGCAGGGTTTAAATCTACTCAAGCATATACTGATACTATGGCAAGGTATGGTGGTGAGGACAACTACAAAGCAGGTAGGGGGTTGGGAACCTAATGGCAAAGAAGACCTTTAAACAATTCCAAAATGATTCTAAAGGGTTAACCGATAAGCAATTCGGTAAACTCTTAGATAAGAAGGGTGTCAAACGTCCTGATGTTCTTAAGAAGATTAAGGAAGACTTCTATAGAAAAAAATATACTGTGAAGGATGGTTACAAGAAAACCAATAAGATGACCCAATCAAATAAAAGATCTGGTGATAGTAAAGCACAGTATAGAGAACTACATAAAGATCTTGCAAAAATAAAAGAGGGATCAGTTAAGAGAGATGAGTATGGTGATCCAATTGGTGGACCAAAGATCTCAAAGAAAAAACTGAAGAAAAATCTTGCAAGTAATGAGAAGGATGATAAGATTACAAGAAGTGAAAGTGCTTAAATCCTTTAGTCAATTCCGTGAAGAGTCTCTTAAAGACAGGATAGCCGCTGCTGCTAAGAAGAATAAGGATGCCATTAAAAATAAAAGAGGTGTTGGCAAACCTAAAGGTTTTAAGGATGATGAACCTGAATTAAAAGCAAATAATTCAGAGGCAGAACGGATTGTTAGGGGTATGGAACGTAAATCTTTAGGAAGATTTAAGAATTTGTACGGTAGACGACATAAAGAAGTGATGTATAATACTGCTAACAAACTTGCCTCATGAAATTTAGATTCCTACCAGACGCATTTTATGCGAGTCCGTCTCAACCTTGGTTAGCTGAGGGGTATGGTAGTACTTTTGATAATGAGAAGGAACGTAAGAAGAGGAAGGAACATGAAGATGAGAATCAGTATAATAAAGACCGTATGACTCATGGGTCTAAGAAGGTTGGACAATCAAAAGATAGTCTTACTTATAGAACTTGGAAGAAGAGACGTGCAGCAGATAAGGAATCAAATAGACCTAGAATGACTGAGAAAGGTGTAAGATTTTACGACAAACAGGGAAAAGGTTACATAAAAGGTGGTAAGAAAACCTACGATTGATATATAGTAATACTCGATTTAACTAAATGACACTACCTAAGGAAGTGGTACTCGAAGCATTGAGGTGTTGTAGAGATGTTTATCCACATAAGGATGACTTTTTGGTAAGTAGGAAGTGTGAAGGACATACTATACTTGCTGTAGAAGGCACAAATGAAACAACAGACTGGGTGACGAATCTGAAGTTCTTGATTAAGAGAGACGATTGTCACAGAGGTTTTAGGAATAATGCTAACAGAACACTAGCATCACTAGTGATTGGATATGAAGCATTAGATCCTAAAAGAAAATTAGTAATAGCAGGTCACTCTTTGGGTGGTGCTACTGCTACACTTATTGCTGATGCTCTTTGGGAAGCAGGTAATACAAATATAGGACTTGTGACTGCTGGTTCACCTAGACCAGGTGGACGTAGACTACGCAGGAGAGTTAAAGATCTTGAACATCTTCGGTTTGTGCATGGTGATGACATTGTTCCAGGGACTCCTCCTTGGCTCGCTGGCTATGTACACACTCATCCAGTTATTAAATTAAAGGATGAAAAAGATAGAAGATTTGATGGAGTAGCAGATCATAATATGGGTGATTACTATGACGCTGCAGTCAAGTACTACTCATGAGTCTTCTATTCTTAATGATTAAACCCTTACTTTTAATGTTAGTAAGGAAGGTCTTCAAGAAGCAGATGAAGCAATTCGCTGTTGAGATGCTTGAAGATTATGCTAAATATACTGATAACGACGTGGACGATCAACTGGTCGCACGGGTGAAAAAGGCAATGAGACTGGGAGCAGTCTAAAGGTTGTCGAACACATAAATAAAAACAGGCAAAAAGATTTTATTACGGACGTAAGCACATGGCACTCTGGGGTAATAGCGATAACGTAACTTCGGCTGGAACAGTCTGGTTGAATTATGCCACTGGTATTGTAACTGCAACTGGCACAGCATTTGGTGCTGCTGGTTCAGCACAGGAAGGTGACGTTATAAGGTTTGGAAACATCTCTCAAGCAGGGATTGGTACATATTTTGGTGACGCAGTAATTGTAAGCATTGCAAGTGCTACGCAATTAACAATTGGTTCTACTGCTGGTCTCAGTGGTGTGGCAATCGCTGGTACAGACTTTACTGTAACACAGCAACCTAAGTATACTGTCCTTGATTCATCCCAGAGTGAGAATAGTTCAGTAGGTGTCGCTGACCAACTAACTTATGGTGTTGCTGCTGCAAACGTAACTAACACTGCTACTTCTAAGTATGAAGTTGCTCACGGTGGTTGGGTTGGTGTCACAACTTACGTCGATCAGCATGGTGAACTCAGAGTTAAGAAAGAGACTCTAGTGGCAATGTCTGGAATTACAACTGGAAACGTACCTGTATACGATACAAATCCAACAGTTTAAAAAACTGCTCTAATATGATATGATTTTTAATGAATTGAATGACGGTAATTTCTTATTATTTGCCATTCGTAATTATGAGAATCCTCAAGCGGTAACAAAAGAGGATTTCGATAAAGACTTAAATCATTTTAAATATATTAAAAGACTATTAAAGCGATATAAGAATACGGGTCAACTTAAGTCCCATTTACTTATCAATCACTTTATAGTCTTATATAATATATTTGGTGATGCAACAACTCCAATGTTGTTTTACAAAATTGAAGAGGACTTATGGGATGTAATGAAGACATTCATTATATTTTTGAATAGATTACCCGATCACCCTAAGTCTCATATACATGATATTCCAGTTGATCTGGATTGTTTAGCAGAACTTCAAAAGGTATACAAAGATGGCGACGAATCTTGATCGCATAATACAAATGATTAGGACTCTCGGCAAAGTTGAAGAGGAGGGAGCAGTTGCTGCACCTACAAATAATATTGGTGGTGGACGGATTGGTGGGTCTATACAGGCAGGAGATGATCCTCCAGTACGTAAAAAGAAGAAGAGATATATCTATGCGAAGAATACTAGGAAGCATTGGTCTGTATAATGTCGGATATAAACGCAGCAATATTAGAGAGACTAGAGAAGGTAGTAGATAAATTACAGGAGAACTCCATGAAGATGGGGGAACTGCTGGCAGTTCATAATGAGAAATTAGATAAGCAAGATCGTATAGATGCTGTATTGTTTGAGAAGGTGGAGTCACTTCACCGTGAAGTAAACCGTAGAGCAGAGGAGATTAAGAAGGGTTGTGAAAGAGATATACGTAAAGTTGACGACAGACTCCGTATCATGGAGAAGAAGATGTGGACTATATTTGGTGCTCTTAGTATTATATCTTTCATCGTTAGTCCAGTCGGACAAGTAATTATTAAAAGTTTTGTACCAGCAACGCAAGTAGAAAATATATCAAAATAAATAATCGTGGTTGCATGAGCACCATGACTAGATCAAACAGTGTGTATTATTGGTTAACAGTTACGAACAAGGTAATCCTGTATACAGGACTTATGACTGCTTGTTTATGGGAATCAAACGTTGACAGCAGATTCTGGCAGTGCTAAACTTGTCAAGCATATAGAATTGAGTAATGGATTACGTTGACACTAGATTTATTGGTCTAGTATCATCACGATTGGAGAAATTTAAGAGGGTTAAACCTAGCCTTTATAACTTCCGTTGCCCTATTTGTGGAGATTCTAAGAAGCATAAGAATAAAGCTAGAGGGTATCTATATGCCCAGAAGACACATACTAACTATAAGTGCCATAACTGTGGTGCTAGTTTGTCTTTTCATAATTTTCTCAAACAGATAGACGTTGTTCTGCACAAGCAATACGTCATGGAAAAATTTCAGTCGGGTTACAACACCGAACAGGTTGTTGAACCCGATTTTAATTTTGAGAAACCAAAATTCAAACCTAAACCACTTGGTCTAAATCTACCAAAAGCAAGTACAAATGTTGCAGCAGTAACATACTTAGAAGGTAGAAAACTTGATCCGAATAAATTTTATTATGCGGATAAATTTAAAAGTTGGACTAATACTCAAGTCCCTACTTTTGGACAGAGTGATTTAAAATATGATGAACCAAGGATTATTATTCCTTTGTATTATCAAAACAATCTAGTTGGATTCCAAGGCAGAGCACTTGGTCCCAGCAAGATTAAATATATTACTATAATGATTGATGATGAAGCACCAAAGATCTACGGACTGGATAACATCAGAAGAGATGCTCCAGTCTTCGTTACAGAAGGACCGTTCGACAGCACGTTTCTTCGCAATAGCATCGCTATGTGCGGTGCAGACGGTGATGTTGGGAAGTGGGGTGTTAGCACTCCTGTTTGGGTTTATGATAACGAGCCAAGGAATAAGGAAATTACAGCAAGAATCGCCAAG
>VTLG01000623.1_pt1 | contig 42744 bp, 54 predicted proteins | sample 4694571 | NCBI WGS metagenome assembly VTLG01 (sample SAMN12604809, study PRJNA352737) | marine metagenome | biome: ENVO:00000447; feature: ENVO:00000209|ENVO:00000569|ENVO:01000036; material: ENVO:00002151; isolation source: viral sequences binned using virsorter ...
AATAGCATTGTAGGTGGTTGGGTTTTAAATGGTAATGATGCTGATGATTTCTGTATAACAAATGACAGAGATGAATGTGGTGAATGTGGTGGACATGGAGCAAGGGATTGGTACGCAGACAGAGATGGTGATGGATTAGGCGATTCATCAACAATGAAAACAAGCTGTGTTGAACCAACAGCACTTAACGACTAACAATGATGGGGCCAACAGCATTTTGTGAGGCCCTATTTTTTTATAAAGGAAAATAAAATGATAACAACAACAAAGAAAATGAGAGAAGATATTAGAAAATTAAACGAAGATGACCTTGTTGTATGCGATACATGTGGCTCTGAAAAATTGTCAGAGAAAATGTGGGTAGATTCAAACAGCTATATATCCATTGACGGAGATTCTTATTTCAAATATGTAAATGGAACCGATGATACACATTATTGGTGTGATAGCTGTAACGATATGGCAAGACCAATTCATATAACAGAATACAAGGAGGAAGAATGAAAACAATAGAAAAATTATTAAAAGGCATGAATGATATGTATGGAAGTAGCGTTTATTTGCGTGAAATTGCCCTTTTAATGGAAGAAAATGAAGAACTTAAGGGTAAGGTAAGGGAAAGAGAAAAAGAGATTAAAAACCTATTAAAATACATGAAAGGAAAAAGCAATGCCAAATAAACAAGCGAAGTTAAGGAAGCAAGAAAGAAGAAAAAAACACGAAGAAATTAAGAGATGGAAGAGACAGCAGAAAATAAATAAAAAGGAGAATAAATGAGAGCAACTGAGTTTTTAAATTATATAAACAAAAAGAAAAAACCATCAAAAGATGAAACTGATGAATACACACATTTTACTTGCAATGAATATGAAGAAGCAATAGTGGATGGCAAGAAGGTGAAAAGACTAACAAAACAATCACAAAAATATGAAGATATAAGAAAACAAATATCTAAGGGGGAAAAATGAATAACAGGGAAGACATATTAGCTGAAATAAATATGATGAAAGTCCTTCTTTGGGAGCTATGGGAAGATTCTCATGGTAAGATTGACAAAAAGGATTGGAACGATTTAAGAAAGGAAATAGTAAAAAAGATGAGAAATAATGAAAAATAACAATAAATAACTTGATATATCAATTTATATAACATAAATTAAATACATATATTTGAGTGTAGAAAGGATAATTAAATATGAATGAAAAAACGACATACGTTGTGAAAGATATTAACAAGGATATTTGGGTTAAATTCAGAGGGAAAGCAATGCTTAATGGATTTAAGACAGCTTCTGATTGTCTCAATCATTTAATATCAAGATACGTTGGTGAGAATAATAAATGAAATCAGCATCAAGCCCGATAGATATTGAAGGTATTTATAAAGATTACCTTGATTTAAAACAAGAAGAAAATAGAAAAGAAAGATATGAAGGCAATGAACATTGGTATCATGCAAGTGGTGCTGGTTCATGTTCAAGAAAACTATATTTTGAATCTGTTGAAAAAGCAGAGCCTTCAAACCCTATTGATACAAGAACAATGAGATTGCTAAGACTTGGAAATGTGGTACATGAAGATATACAAAATTCCCTTACGCATGTGCGTAATAGTACTATATATAGTACAAGTAATAGTACAATAGACATAGAAAAAGAAAATAAAAATAAAGAAAAAGAATTTCATGTTGAAGGTGAAGTAAAGATAGAAGAATTAAATGTTAGGGGTTTTTACGATGTCGTAGTAAAAGATAATGAACACCCTGAACAGCCTGTTTATCTGTATGATATTAAAACTTGTGGTGGATGGTCTTGGAAGATGAAGTTTGGTAGAAACAAACAAGTCAATACATCAATACATTATGAGTTGCAATTAGGAACATATGGGTACGCATTAAAAGAAAAATTCGGAAGATTAGATGGTATGTATTTGTATTATTACAACAAAGATAACTCAGATATGAGAGCTGTAAAAGTTCCTCTTACCTATGTATCAAGAGCATATCTCTTTTGGAAGAATATAAACGATGAACATAAACAAGGATTACCTGATTTTAGAGTAGGAGTTTCTCCTGTTCAGAAATGGCAATGTAACTATTGTCAATTTAGAAATCATTGCAATCCACCAGCATAAGGAGAAGTTATGGTTGATGATATAGCTATTGCTTTAAAACGTGTCTTTGAGTCACCGAATGTATGTGACAGTAATTTAGAACCTGCTAATGTTGTTGATGCGTTAGATAAAATTGGTGGTGCTCTATGGGCTATTGCTGATGAAATGAAAAGAAGTAAATAAACCAAAACGAAAGGAGAGTTAATATGAGTAAAACAACACAAAGCACATTCATGAAACTCTTTAAGACTGATGTAAGCAAATATACTGAGAAAAAGGGTAAATACAACTACCTCTCTTGGTCGTATGCTGTACAAGAGCTTAAACGTGCTTGTCCTACCGCAAGGTGGGGCGTAACAAAGGCAGAGGATGGTTCACCATTCTTTGTAACACAATGCGGTTATTTTGTTGATGTATGGGTAGAGGTTGATGGTATATCACTATCACAAATTCATCCCGTGCTTGACAATAGAAATAACCCAATAGAAAAACCAGATGCGTTTCAAATTAACACGTCTTTACAAAGAGCGCTTGCTAAATGCATTGCTTTACATGGACTTGGGTTATACATCTTCGCAGGTGAAGATTTACCCGAGCCTGATGCATTAACACCTGATGAAGCTAAAAAGCTTTATGAGTTAGCAAAGCCTTTAGGTAAGAAGTTTGTTGATGACTTAAAAAGCAAAGCAAATAATATGGAACTGCATGTAAACAACTATGAAGCTGTTATCGAAAAGATAGAAAACATGATAAAAGAGAAAGGAAACAAATAATGGCAGACGTAAACGATATGTTTAACGACATAACAAAAGAACAGAGTTTTTACACACCTAAAGCTAAAAAGGATATAACTCCAATAGTTGAGGGTGATTATCTTTGTCATATTACAGACGTTAAAACTGAAATAAAAGATGTAAAAGGAAAGTATAGAGCAAGGCTTTACTCTTACACTGTTGAGGTTGCGCCTGAAAACAAAGATATGGATTATGAATACCAAGATATAGATGGTAGTAAGAAACCAACTAAAGGACATGTATATGTAGGCAAAAAGTTCTATGGTAGAGTATGGAGGTTTCTTGAGCCATCTGAAGGAGATTCTTTTGAATCAAATTCGCAGGGTAATACCCATTATCTTAGGTTTTGTGAAACAATAGGTCTTGATTGCCCTAAAGAAACAAAAAACATTAATGGACAGGATATAGAAGTTCAAATTCTACCTAGCTTATCTTCTGAAGATATGCTTGGACAACCTGTAACATCATTTGTCGCTTTAGGAAATCCTTTTACAAATAAAAAAGGAGAGAGAAAGCAATACTTTGACTGTAAGTTTTGCAAAAAATGGGAAGGTGGAAAGAAGATAAATATAGGTGGAGGAAGAAAAGATGACATTCCGTTCTAAGAGGAAGATAAGACCAATGAGGAGTATCTTGATAAATGTTTTGTATCGTCTTGGAGTTAAACCAACTAAAATGGTTGATATGTTTAACGTGTCAAGAGCGACAATATACAGACATATAAAGAGGTAGTGTCATGATAGAGAGGGGGCAGTACCCACATACCCGTTACTCAAATACTGCTCCCTTTCATCAACAAGTTTTGGGCATGTGCTATCAAGCAATGACAAAGTGCAGATGATTAACAATTTGATAGTATCGGAACATGCCCTTTAATTAAACAAGGAGAGAGAATGGTAAAGAAGATAATGATTGCACTGCTAGTACTTTTAGCGGTAGCATGTGAAAAAGAAGTAAAAGAAGTAGAAGTACAAGTTGAAGAAACTATAAACGAAGGAGAGTAAATGGGAAGAGCAATAGACATGGAAAATGATATTGGCGCTTTAAAGGTTCAAATTGGAAGACTTGAGAACCAAGTGAGGGGCATGGTATCTAAACTTGATGAGCTTAATGAGAAGTCATCAAAAACAAAGCATGTAGACTTAGTTGACGATATTGACTTAGGAACATGTGTAACAGGAGTAGCAAAAGATGAAAACAAAGAAGAAAAAACCGACAATGAAGGAGATGGAAAGAGTAGTAAATCAACTAATACTACAAAACCAAAGTCTTCTAAGAAGAGTAAATAGTTTAGAGTTTATTACGGAGGGATACCATGAATGGAAAAAAGATACAGAAGCCTTTTCAAAATTCCTACGTGAGAAAGTTGAAAAGTTGGATAAAAACAGAACTAACAACGATTTATCTGACAAGCGACAAGAAGCAGTATCTAAATGAATACCGAGCACTAATTCATGAAAGTGGATTAGAGGAAAAACGAGAACAAGATAGGAGATGGGAAGCAATGAAAACAGACATAGCAGAACTTATATGCGAGGTTTTAAAAAATAAAAAATGGGGCATCTTTTTTAAAAACGAACCTATGCAGTCTCTTCCAATACAAGACAATACCACGATGTTTAAGGTCAATGAGGTAAAGGAAGACGAACTGGTGAATGCTATTAAAGAAGCCGTAGAAGAAAGGGTAAGTAGATGGCAGAATCATCAGACAGGCCAAAATCAGAACGACAACGAATCATTGAGTGGTACGAATCAGATATTGAGCGATACAGAGGAATGATTGGTAAGGAGACGGAGTTTAAAACAATAGTAACTCAAGAACTTATCGATAGAACTCAAGCGAGAGTTGACGAACTAAAGAAAAAAGAAAGAAACAGTTTCGCACATAAAAGAAGCTTTTTTAAAAAAGAAACTGTATAATTAATAAAAACATAGTAGGTTAAAAATCAATTGAATTAAATTGATGTAGGGATGTTCGTCTTAAAAATACAATAATTAAGCGAGAGATATATATAATTATCTCATTAAGGAGCAACGATGGAAACGACACTACCATACGAAATAGAATCAGAAGATGTTCTATTAGGCTCAGTAATAAGAAATATGGATGACTACGATAGTGTTTCAAAATATTTTATGGAAGACGGAGTCTTTTATCAAGATAAAGCGAAGCTATTATGGAAAAGAATTACTGAGATGAAAAGAAACGGGGAACATATAGATACACTTTCTGTTTGTTCTACTATTACCAAGAAAGATTCAGAACAAGGATTAACCAAATACTACATTACAGGATGCACAAAAGATACTTGTGCTAAAGGTTTTGTTGAGTATTATGCAATAAGGATATATGAAAAATATTTACTTAGAAAGGTTATTGTAGAATCTGAGAATATAAGTGAAAAAGCAAAAACAAATGACCGAGATATATATAAATCCATAAGCAAGGCTCATTCATTATATGGAGAGCTATTAAACTCAAGGCCATCACAAGCACAAGATATAGAAGATGTTATAAGCGACACTCTTCATGAGATTAAAAACAAATCAACTAAACTTGTAAAGACAGGATATAAGAATGTAGATAGATTTGCAGGAGGATTAACAAGAGGAGAGGTTACAATTATTGGAGGGAGGCCAGGCCATGGCAAGACAACAGTAATGATTAATCTTTTAGCTAAAGCTTTAGAGAACGGACATAAAGCAATGTTTTTTAGTAGGGAACTTCCTAACTCAGAACTCTTTAAAAAAATAATATGTCTTGAATCTGAGCAGTTATCATATTCAATGGTAAGAAAGAATGTATACACTGAAAACGATTTACTTGTTGTAAACAATACTATTAATGAAATTAAAAAGAAATATGATAAAAGCAAGTTTCTAATGTTTGATAACATAAGAGATTTTGAGATGTCAGCAAGTGAGGTTAAGAAGTTTAAGCCTGATATAATATTTGATGATTATATACAGCTTATTTCATGTAGTGGGTATGAGGATTCAAGAAGGTTGCAAATAGAGAAGTTAGTGAACGACTATAAATGGCTTGCAAAAGAATCAAACTGCGTTGTTGTTCTTGCATCACAATTAAACAGAGGCATTGAAAGAGATAGTAGGGGTAAGTCATATAACCCTCAATTATCTGACCTTGCTGAGAGTGGAGCAATAGAACAGGTGGCTGAGAATGTATTCTTCTCTTATTATGATTACAAGGTTAAAGGAGAAGCAGGCAAGGGAAAGAACATAATATCACTACATGCTTGTAAAGTAAGATATGGAGATTCAGGAGTATCTGATTTAGGTTACGATGGAGATAAATGTAAAATATATAATTCAATAGAGGAGATGGTAAACAATGGCACAATCCCGTTTTAAATATATAGGAATAGACCCAGGAGCAGGAGGAGGAATTGCTGTAATTGATGGAAGAGGACAGATGAAAGCATTTAAGTGTCCTAAATCAAGTGAGGAGATGGCACTTCTCTTTGAGGTAACAATGGGCAATACTGCACCTGATAAGATAAGGTTATTAATGGAAAGAGTATGGGCAAGGCCTACTAATGCAGTGAGAGCGGCATTCTCATATGGAACAAACTATGGCCAATGGCTTGGAATTGCGGCATCTCATGAGATTAAGATGAACACTGTAATACCTGTTGAATGGATTAAGTGGGTAGGTTGTCCAAAAGCTTTAAAGAGAGATGTTAGAAAGAGATGGCTTAAAGAGAAAGCAAGAGAGCTGTATCCTGATGTAAATAAGTTAACACTTGCTACATCTGATGCGATTCTCATAACACACTATGCGAAAGGAGAATATTTCAAAAGTTGATTTATGGATATTAAAATAATAAAAAATAAAAAGCATTATTTATTTGATTCACTTATAGAATATAGAAAACTATATAAAGAAAAAGTATTAAGTAATTGGAGGGATGGTGAAGAAGGATGTTGGATTTACACTGATGATTTTTATATATGCCAAGTATTAAAAAAATCAGAACTTAATCATCCTGGTTATAAGACTCCACGTACAATGATACGTACTGTATGTGGCTCTTTTATTGTTGAACAAAAAACACATAAGATGCTTGGGAAATATGGTGTTGCTCAAAACATTTATGCATTTTCTGGTAATTATAAAGCTATTTATGATAGGCAAAAAAATAGAAAATTGAAAAATCTTCATTTTATTTTTGCATCTTTTATTTCTTCTGGATTGGGTGTTGTAGAATCTTATAAAAAAGCCTATCCTAAAGCTAAAGATTTAGATTACATAAAGAAACAATCAAACATTTTATTAAAGAAAAAGTGTGTAAGGGAAATGATAATAAAGGAAACTAAAAAACAACCTCCCTCTTTTTTTACTACAGCTATTGAAAAAGTTACAAACAAAAAAATCTGTACTGAAAAAGTATATTTTATTAAAAAAACAGCTAGATTAACAGTTGACAACTCTGTAAAAATTGGTGTTAGTAATGACCCTAAAGTAAGATTAAAAAATTTACAAACAGCTAATTCAGATAAACTTGAATTAATTGGATATATTGATGGAGACTCCAATAAAGAAAGTAAAATACAATCTGAGTTATGTAAATATCACATAAGAGGAGAGTGGTTTAAATACTGTAAAAATGTAAAAAAACATATAAATAAATTGATTGAAAAAGACAGAAAGGATGTGTTGTAATGAAATGTTGGCACTGCAATAATAAGCTTATATGGGGAGGAGAAAGAAATGACGTACAATCCTAAAACATCTAAAAAATGTTCATTCATAAAAATGAGTAGTAAGGGAAGACAGATTAAAAAGAAACTAAAAAAGAAAACTAAGGCTATGACCGCAAACCAAAGAGCTAAGGCTCTGTCCGATTGGAGAAAAAGCTGGTAGGAATGATGGATATATACAAGAGATGGGGAGATAGCGCTTACATAGAAAGGGAGGGTAGTTGGATGCCAATGACAGAAGGATACTGTAAAGGCTTTGATATTGATTTAGAGTTCGGTAAAATGGGTGAAAAGTTTGTATCAGAAGTATTTGAAGGCAATAGTAAAGTAGAAGTAAAAACTGAAAGAGACATATGGAAAAAAACTGGCAATATTGTTATAGAATTAAGGTGTAAAGGTAAGCCATCAGGGATTTCAACCACTGAAGCTACTGTATGGATACATTTATTGGCTTATAAAGGGGTAATAGAGGGCGGATTTTTACTAAAGGTAGATGAACTAAAGGATAAGATAAAAAAGCTTTATAATGAGGGTAATTTAAATCTTTCTATGGGCGGTGATAATAATGAAAGCCAAAATGCTTTGTTGCCAATTAAAGACTTATTTTCCAATCAAACCCAGTAAGCATTTCACCAAAGTTTAACTGTTTCCAATAAAAGGGAACTTTAGAATTATATAAGGCTAGTCTTTTCTTATATTCAGCTTCAACTTCAAATAATCTTTTTGTTAAATCTCCTGCTTCAGGATGTTTTTGAAGCCAATTAATGAATTTTAAAGAATTTAATTTTGCTTTCTTGCTTGACTTAAATAATGATGCTTTGTTTGGATTCATTGTGGTGAATTTTCTCTTTAATATTGTTTGAGCTCCTTTAACAGCAGAGTTCCAATCCATTGTTTTTCTATACTCATCATGTATAATAGCAATATATGTAGATGCTAGTTGTTTTGCATATTCTTCCTCTGTTCCAAGATAAAAAGTTTTCTCTAAATCAATATAGTAAGGTGTTCTCTTTGACCTTTCTGCCTCCACATTTGGTTTCAGCAACACTTCTTCTTCAAATTGTGAATATAAATCTTTGATTCTAAGCTTATCCCTATTAAGGGGATTATTTCTTCTATCAATAATATTTCTATAGCCTCCATAAGCTGTAACAGTCTTTTTTAATAAATATTCAAATGTTTGTTCTTTTGTTGCTTTTCCTTCAATTAACTGTCCAACTCCAAGTGACATTGAATCCATCCATGATACTACTGTTGGCATAAATGGCTCTGTTAAGCTTTTTCTAAAACCATCGTTATATGGATTCATAAAGTCACCTAATATTCCTAAAAATTCACCTCTCCATAATGTGTTTTTAAATCTAATCGCCCAATCTGAATTTTCTTCAGGCATTGGTTTCCCAAGCATTTTCCAATAAAGGGAAAACATTATTGAACCAGTCACAAATTTAGCAGTTGTTCCTACAATTGGTTTATATGGGTTTTTATGTTTCCATGAAAGCTTTGTATTCCTAGCGAGATTTGAAGTTGATGCGTAAGCAAACCTTTTAAATAAAAGAAATGGTTTTATAAGTTTACCAGTTGCAGCTTTAGGCATAAATAAATCTGAAGAAGAACCCTGTGTATTAACATGAGCATAAAGATTCATCTTATCTTCTATTATCTCAATATCTCTCATTTTTTTTGCTTTTTCAAATGTTGAAAGTGTATTGTCTGCTAATACTTTTTCAGGAGAACTATATTTTTTTGCATCAGATATTTGTTTGTCAGTTAAAAAGTAGAAATCCCTTAAAACATCAATTCCTTGTTGATATTTTTTGCTATTCTTAGGAAAGTTACGTATCTTCTCCAGTTGTCTTTGCTGATGATATTTTGATGACATAACAACCCATGTTCTCATAAAATTGTCAGCCTTTTCCATCCCCCCTAACTTAAATAGGTTTTTAGTTACTAAATCTCCCCATTGTTTTTTTGTATAATCTTTAAGTCCAATATCAAAAACATTAGATTTTACAGCTTTATTGTATGCATTTGAATCACGTCTAATTACATCAACCAAACCACGTGCCATATCCATAGGTCTCATTATATATAATGCATCAGACAAACCTGAAAGTCCAGCTTTTATGCCAGGCATTGCAGGAAGACTAAGCATTGTTTGAGACAAAGCCCTTGAAATACCTTCAACTGGTTTTGCTAATACATCAAAATATCCTCCTCCTTTATTGCTATATCCCAACTGTCTATCAGCAAGGTCTAAAATCCATTCTCTATTGTCTTTTTTAACACCTCTTTTTTTAAGGTTTATATCAATGTCATTATGCACCTTCTTTTTTTGGATTCCCTCAAGATTAAGATAATCTGGAGCTACTTCCATTGTAGCATAATCCCTAGCCATATTTCTAGTTTGAGTTTTTGTTGTTTTATCAAAGCTATGTTCATATGCTCTAACCAATTTTCCTTTATTATTCATAATAAATGGTTCATAACTGTATGTTTTTGGTTTAAAGTGTTTTGATAACCCAACAGTCACCCCTCTAGAATAATAATTATCAAACGTACCTCTAGCTATATTTAAAGAAGCTTCCCAGATTTCTTCACCAGATTTATTGTCATATTTTTTATTAACGTCAAATTTTTCTCCCTTAGCAAGCTTGTCTTGAACCATATCTGTTGCAATCTTATTAGCTAATGATTTGAAGTTTTTTTCATTAACATAGTTTAATCCATCTTTAGTTAAAATATCGGGCATGTAAATTTCATTTTTTCCCACCCATTTAATATCATTCTCTTTTATAATATAATCTGCCCTTGCTTTATTTAATTTCCTTCTTATGGATTGTTCAAATTTATCCTTACCATACCCTTCTTGTATATTTAAAATATACTTTTCAATAATTTGACCTTCTTTTGTATTAAGGTTTAAATATTTATAGCTTCCATCTTTGTTTTTAGAAGCAAGCCCATCACCAGCCTTTCCTTTTTTACCTACAGTTTGAAACCATTCTGGATTTATTGCATCCTCAAAGAACTTTAGTCTTCTACTTAAAAGGGTTTTGTCTTTTGCAGATAGATTTGTATTACCAACGTAAGATTTTTCACTTAAATATTTTTCTCCCTTACCAGATACAATGGTATAATCACCTTGGTCAAGCATCTTCTTTGATTTAAATTTTCCAATAATTTTTTCTGCTTGAAAACGGAAATTATTCAATCCCTCTAAATTGTTATTAAATATAGAAAAATGCTCCCTAAGTATATTTGAAACTTCTGGTGCATTCAACTTATTAATCGCTTCATGTTGAGATTTAATTAAAACTAATGTTTTTTCTGGTAAATCTTTCATTGTTTTAACTTTAACATCACTAAAATCTTGATTTTTAACAACTTCAGATATAATATTCCACTCAATCCCATCTTGCTTTATATTATCAAAATTAAATAGAAATTCATCATATTGTTTAAGCTGTTTTTTATTAGCATTTAATATGTTCCCATCTTCAACATTAATAACATTTTTAAGTATTTTTCTTTGATAGTCCTGCGTTAGAGCTTTGTCCCATGAAGCTTTCTTCTCAATTTTTTTTGCTAAGTTAAATTTTTCTAAGGCTTCTTTCTTTTTAAAGTAATCACCAGCTTTAAACTCTTTAAGAGTAATAAAGAAATCACGTAAATCTTTCATGTTTTTATCTTTAGGAACTTCAATTGATTTTAATTCTTCAGGTGTAAGTTTCTTTTTCAAAGAAAATAATTTGAAAGATGCCCCTTTTAATTGAGATTGCAAGTTTTCTAAAATACCTGAGCTTTTGGAAGGAATATTACCTTTTTTATATTCTAATTCTAATCTATCTTTTTCAAATCTAATATCTCTTTTAATACTTTCTACAATATCTCTAGAATCCTTTACATTTTGTACTTTCTCAGTTAAAGGAAATTCTTTCTTAACCTCTAATTTAGGTATTGATAGCTTAAATTTCTCAGGATTAGCTATACCAGCTTCTTTTGCTACTGTTTGAATGAATTTTCTGCTAGGTATTTTATATTTCTTAGATGTTATCCTCACATCTCTATTTACAGCATTAACAAACTTTTCAGGAGTTTTGAACGCTGCATCTGGAGTCATTTTTTTATACTCAATATCTGCAATTCTTTCAGCTTCAACCTTATCTGCTTTAATTTTATCCTTTAACGAAGAAGAAACTTCACCAGCAACTTCATTTATTTCATTTAAAATATTCTTTGTGCTTGTTTGATTTGCAATTTCAATACCAGGTTCAAGTCCAATATCTTTTGGCTTAACTGCCTTGCCTTGCTCAACAAGTTTGTTTACCTCTGACTCTGCCCCACGTTTCTTTGTGTATTTTGGGCCTAAATTTGACATCTTTTGCTGAGGTTTTCCAGTTTTAGCATCTATAGGTATATACTCTACATTTTTCTCTTTAATACCTAATGCTTTGTTTACTGCAATATCTTCACCTGTAACAACTTTTTTATATACATCATTAAGTGATGATGCAATTTCCTTTGCTTCCTTTTCTGTTTTGATTCCTTTTAAATAAGAACCTAATTTAATTTCACTACCTTCAGGCGTTTTGATTACTGGTTCAAAATTATTCTCAGTTATTTTACGTGTAGATACCTCAAATCCGTCACCATAAACTTTCTTCATTTTATTAAGAGCTTTAGTTTCGTTTAATGCTCCAGAATTAAGCATCTCATTAACGTCTTTATATTCCATGACTTTATTATCAACAATTTTATCAATAGATTTTTTCTGTATCTCAGTCAGTGGCTTGTCTTTAGCAAAATCTTTTTTATATGCTTGATAGCCAAGTTCTCTATTAGTCTGCATATCACTAAAAAATTCATACATAACATTATTAATATATCCCGCTTCTTTTAAGAGTTTTACTTGCACATCCTTTGGAAGTTGACTAATATCCTTAGCATTAAATTCAGTCAATAATTCATTATACTTTTTCATGTCTTTATTAAACGTATCATAAACAACACTGGAAACTTCAGATTCAGTCTCTAATTTAGCTATTCTATCAAGAACTTCTCTTGGTGGAACCTCTCCTACCTCTTCGTATGTTTTCTCTATAGACTTTAAACTGTTATGTTCCTTTGCTACTGGTGATTCTCTTTTAACATTATATATATCGCTATAGACACCACCTTTATATTTACCTGTTTTCCTATCTAAAACACCACCATAAAAATCTTCCTTAGCAGCTTTATATCTTTCAACATCACCTTGTCCAAGTCTTAATATCTTTGTTGAAGCTCTTAATCCTCCAACAACACCAGTGTTCATAAATATACTTTGAACAAAATCATCAATATTAATATCTTCCCCCATCAATGCTCTTTCAGCCACCTGCCCTGTTCCAAATACAGAACCTTCAGCTACAACTTGCCCAACAGGATTCATTGTAAGTTTTGTTATTTTATTTGCAAAAGAAGCATCCGTAGACATCTTAGCTTTAGCATATTTAGGAGCCATTAAACCTTTTGTAAAATATCCAGCAGCAGAGCCTAATGCTAAACTACTTGCTCCATGTTTTGTTGCGGCCCAAGTTGTCTGAAGATAATCTCTTTCAGTTCTTAGGTCATTTCTTAATTCATATGATTGTTGTGCTTGGTCTTGTAATGCTGCTCCTGCTGCCCCATATGTAGCAAGACTTACACCAGATTCAATAGCTGCACTACTTGCAAGATACCTTCCAAATTTATTGGATGCTACCTTATTGAATGTAGATGTTGTTAGATGTTTCTTTAATCCATTAATAGCTAATTTTTTAAGAGGTTCGGTTGCAACCTTTTTCGCAGCAATACTACCAATACCACCACTGCCAAAGAATGTTAATATATCAATAGGAGACATAAGTCCAGCAAAAAACTGTCCAGCCTCGTCATACCATTCTCTTTTAATATCATCAACCTGATACTTAGGTTTACCATGTTTTATTTCATATACAGTTCCAGCCAAAGACTTGTTATAAGCTTCTGCCCACCAGTCACTATCCCCTGCATATGAATCAGCAAGATTTGCTGTAAGCACTTTTTCTATAAAACCAGGATTATTTTTCTCTTCTAACTCTTCTTGTGGTGGAGTGGGAGTTTCTACTTTTACTTGGAATGGGTTTTCTTCAGGAAACTCTTCAGTGCTATACCTGTTCTTTATCTCTTCAAATAAATCATAGTCAGATTTGTTTTGCGATATGACAGGATATTTATTCTTATACCAGTCGAGTGCTTTTTGAGGATTAATCATATTTTATTTCTGTAGTTTTTTTAATTCCAGAACTTTTTGTTTTAAGCCTTTTCTAAAATCAGCAATAACATTACCTTCTGCATCTTTTATAACACCACCGCCCTCATCTCTCCATTTTTCTTTTATTTTTTTTCTCTCTAATGCCAATTTTTTTCTGTCTTCGGTGGTTAGTGTTGCCCCAATGCCCTTTAAAGTTTTATCAATTTCTTCTAGTCTTACCATATCTGAGTCATACATATCAATTAATTCTTTTTCTTCTTTTTTTAACAATTTCTTTTTTTTGTCTTCTTCTATCTTTTTTAATTCTTCCTCTGTAACTTCAGTGACTTCATCAATTGCAGGAACAACAACTGTTTCTCCAATTTCATCTTCACCTGCAAATAAACGAAGTTCACCAGCATCAGTAGCAGGAGCATCAGTTACTCCTTGATAAGAAGAACCACTCCAATATTTATATCTTCCATAAAGTCTCGTTAATTCTCTTTCAGCTTCTTCAATTGTTGCTTGAGGAACTGCTTGCATGCTTAATATAGTATTAATATTATCTTCACCTAGAGCTTCTAGAAATTCATTTCCACTTTCTTCATCTCCCGCCATTGTTTGAAGAAATGCTAAGGGATTTGCACTTTTGTATGTATTAACAATAGCCTCTTGTGTTTTTATTGCCTTTGCAGATTCATTTCTTCTATCTGTAATGTAAGTTTTAAATCCTACTTTATCTACTCCACTCATAATCAATTGAGCTTCATCGACTGTTATGATTCCATCACCTAGGTCTGAAGCAATTGCTTTTTCAAGCCTACTTTTATATGTTGCAAGTTTTGTTTTAACCTCATCATCAAAAAAATCAATATTTGCATCTGTCTTAAATCCTTTTGCTGAACCACTTTCAATTCCTTCATATATTGTATTAGCCTGCGAATATAAATCACCCAGCATTTCTGCTGTACTTTCATACTTATATGTACCATCATCTTTTTTATATAAATCTGATTTTCTTAAAGTCTCTAAATCTCTCCACTCATCTGCTGTATCTAAATAATTAGGGTCACTGAATATAGCTGAAGCTTGGTCTATTCGTGACTCATACTGGTTCATTTCAAACTTCTTATTATCAAGGGCGGATTGAGTAACCTGAGATGCAATTTTAGTTGTATCGCTCATGTCTAATCCAGACATGTTTGATAAAGCATTTTGTGCAGTCTGTATTTGCTGTGGAGTTAAAGCACCTTGTGAAAGCTTCATTATATTGTTTAAATCTGCTACAATTCCAGATTCTTTTCTATCTTGTCTTTGTTCTGAAAATTGAGCTAATTGCAGTAATTGTGCAAGAGCATCGTCAGCTTCTCTGCTTGTTTTAAATTTTAAAGCCATATTATATCCTTATATTATACTATTAGATGTCACTGCCAACAAAGGATTGAGCTGTTTGTTGCCATTGATTAATAACATCTTGAATAGTTCCAAGTGATTGAGTTTTTGCTCCCATTGCTTGAGATAATACATCTCCCATTCCTTGTCCATATATATCTTTTGCTTGTTGTTGTTGCATTTGAGCTCCACCTGAGCCTGCAAAACCTCCGAAAGCTTTTCTTGCATCCGTTCCTCCCATCTTGGCCATTAATTGAGGAAGTAAGCTTGATTGTTTTTGTTGAAATAAAGGAGAATATGCCCCAATTGAAGCACTTTTTATAAGTTCAGGATTAATTGGTTGAAACATTTGCTGGGTAAGCAGGTTGTTAAATACCCCAGCATCGTCAGTCTCAGAAAGCAGGTCATATTGCTCACCTAATTGAGCAGCTACATCCGCTCCTGTTGCTCCAAATCCTTCTTCTCCAAGCCCCATCCCTGATAATTGTGCTAATAATTGCTGTATACTCATAAACTCTCCCTAATCATTATTAAATAAATCACTTGTACTAAAACTAACTCCACCTCCTGGGCTAATTAACTTCATCAAAGAATTTAAAGCGGCTGTATCCATTCCTACTTTTCCAGATTGTCCAAGAACATCCATTAAATCGAAATTTTGAAATAAGTTTTTCAATCCACCTTTAAAAACACCACCTCCAGCGCCAATATTCCCCATAAGATTTTCAAATGGGCCACCTCCGCCTCCTTTAAGTCCACCTACAATATCAGTAACAGAAATTCCGCCAGTTCCGCCACCAGGCATTTTCATATTAGATAATGCTGTATCTGCCAATGTAGTTCCTGGTTTAAACATCCCTTTAAGCTTACTCCCCATTCCTTTAGCCGCTTTACCTGCTGCCAATGAGGTTCCAAAGGATGCTATTCCTGTTTTTAATGGGTCAATCTCTTCAGATAATTCTTTAGCCTGTTCTTGAAACTTTTTTGTTGGGTCAGAAAGCCATGTTCCTTTATATTTTGCAAATTTAGGGTCGTTCATTAATGCCTCTAATGCCTCTTTTTGTCCTTTAGCTTGACTTGCTCCTCCCAACGCAGATAAACCAGCACCAATTGTTGGATTTAAAAAACCAACAAGTTTTCCAATATCTCCTAAAAATCCAAGCCCGCCCTCTTCTTTAGCAGCTTTTGCCATTTCAGCTTCCATTAATGCTTGAAGCTCCTCCATTTGAGATTTCTTTTCTTTCGCTACTTCTCTTTCAGCTCCCATAGCTTGAGTTTGAGCAACCTTTCTTTGTTGCTCAGGTGTTGCGTAAGCTTGTGCTGCTGCTAACATTTGTCCAAAGTTTGCCATTATTACTCCTTTTCCCCTAAAATTATGCTCTTAAATATATTAATAATTATCGTCATATACAAATCTTAGAAATTACATCCAAAAAATACTGAATTATCTCCTGCTACTGGCTCTGTATAAGTTATTATATAATAACAGTAAGTAAATCTTGTCGTTCCACCTGAATGAGCAGTTAATTCAACTTCCATCCTTAAATTATTTATATCAGTATTAGTCCATGCAGTAGAACCATCAGATGTTGTTCTGCTAGTAAATGTTTGAGTTCTATACCCAGCTGAAGCTGTTTGAGTTCCACTTCCTTCTGCTGCCCAAAAATCCCCAGTACCACCATTAACTATAGTCATGTCTATTTCAAATGTCTTTCCTCTACCATTATTTCCTGATTTTACAACTGCTTGAACACTATCTATACTACTAAAATCTTCTGTAAAATTTTGAAATTCTACTATACAACTCTTTCCCGTTGCAGTAGCAGAAAGATAACTACTATCTGTAGTTTGGAACTGTGTATGGTCATCATCTATTAAAGCATAAACATCAGAGCCTGTTGATAAAGTCCAATTATTAGAAACATCTGCATTGGGTAATAAATTAACAGTAGCCATTAAAACTGAAAATCTAGTGTAGCTACACCATAAGCTATTTCATTATCAGCATCCCAATAAAAACTTAATATATCAACATGGTTAGCATCTGTTGTTAATGTTGGAGCTGAACCACCTGCCCATACTACTGAAGTTACACCATCTGCAGTACTTTCATCAAATTCATATACCCTCCAGTCACCTGTAACTGTTCTACTTCCAGTACCATCTTGTTTAATTAATAATACAAAATTACCAGACATCTCAGGGAAATAAAAATTCATATGCCCAATATTGCCAGAACCAAATGTTAAAAATTGTTTATTTGAAGCTCTAAAATCAATATTAGTGCTTGCAGCATTGTAAGTAGGTTCTAATTGTGTGAATCCTACACTTGCATTAACAAAATGAGCTTGATTTCCATCAGCGCCATTTTCATCTAAATGTAGCATAATATCATCACCTACAGTTATATCTAATTCATCATCTGCTGATTCTCTTATATGTGTATGTCCACCTATAGCACTATCAAATATTAATTTTTCACCAGCTTCTATTGCAATATCACCATTTATATATATATAATCCGCTACGCCTTCAATTATTCTCACCATATTTGTTCCACCAACATATATATCAAGTCTATCTGCTATACCTTCTTTTATATAAGTGTCTCCACCTCCATCAAAATATAGCTTTTGAGTAGCGTCTATTTTAGTATCTGCTCCAGATATAATCAAATCTCCATTAGGGTCTAATGTTAAATGACCTGCAGCTCCATCGCTATCTACTGTAGCTATTGTAGTAGCTCCATTTGCAATAGTTGCCAAGGTGCAATAATTAGTTGAGTCATGACTTAACTGAAGATGAGTATTTGTATCAGCTCCTGTGCAACTAATATTAATTCCTGTATTTGTTTGAGTACCAGCAGTTGCAGCTACCATGACAATATCAACCCCTGTTTGATTAACAGTTCCAACATGTGTAATAGATTCACAATTCATATCTATATCAAGACCAATTCCAGTAACAGTTTGCCCTGAAGCTGATATTCCAGTATGGTCATAATCTATATAAAGTCCTTGTTCTGTTCCTGTAGCCGTTCTTGCAGTATTTTTATCAATAGTAATATTTTTTTGGTCTGCTGGCTTTAATGTAATAGGGCCTTGAGGCTCTAAATTTATTTTTGCATTATTATTACTACTATCATCAACAGTACTTAAAATAGTTTGTCCACTACCATCACTAACATCAATTTGAAAATAATCTCCTGTATCTAATGCAGTCATCATTTTTAATGTGCCTGCTAAATTCCAATTAAGATATGCTGTCCCTCCAGCAGAAAAATTAACATCATTCCCAGCTGCATCAAATGTAATATCTCCATCAGCATCTAAAGTAATATCAGAGTCAGTAGTACCACTTCCAACTGTTGCTATTGTTAAATCTCCTGTATCAGCAAGAGTAAATGTAGCATAATCATTAACATCAGCATTAGCTTCAAGTTTTATATGTGTTCCCGCTGTATTAATTAGCATCCCAATATTAGTATCTGCTCCATCTACATCTAAATGAATACCATAATTATTTTGAGTACCATTTGTTCCACCAATAATATCAATATCAAGACCATAATTATTAACAGTACCAACATGAGCTACTGTGCTACTTGTTATATCTAAATCAATACCTCTATTATTGATAGTTTGCCCTGAAGCACAAATACCTGTATGGTCTAAATCTATTCCAAGTGCTAAAGAATTAGAAGTAGAGGTTGCCAAATTATTAAAGTCAAGAAATGCCCCAATACCACCACTCGGTTTATCAGTAGGAGTTAAATAAATAGTTGAGCCATTTATATGAGTTTTTCCAATAGTATCTATAGTAAAGACACCTGGGCTCTTAATCTTTTGTGTTGTTATTTTATCAAATATATGTGTATCGAACTTATTTCTTGGATTGAATTTTTCAGATATTTTCCATTCACTCTTATCTTTAATACAAAGATATGTACCTTTGCCTTTAATGGATACAATCTGCATATCACCATCATGTCCATCTTCTTTTTTAGGAAAGTGTTTTAAAGGCTTTCTTTTGGAGACCTTGGTATGTAATAACCTATCTGACATTCTTTGTTCTATATATTACAGATATATCATTAATCATAAAACCAGGAGGAACACCATTTTCATCTTCAGTAGCATCTGTAATTTTTTTTGTAGAGAATCTTAACTTAAACGAATCAATATTATTGATGGATGAAGAGGGTTTTAACTCAGCAACAATCCAATCACCTGTAGATATATAAACTTTTCTTCCTGATGGGTGTATTACTCCAGAATCTCCCATTTCTCCTATCGTTGAATTATAATTTCTTCTAACTCCAATAGTAGTTCCACTAACACTTGTTACTAGCATTTGTTCTTTTATATATTCTTGTTTTTTTTCAAAATCAGTAACTGTCCATCCTGTCGCTGGAGATATACTTAATACATCACCTACTTTTATATTAGAAGCGGAAGCTACACTTATTGTTGTCTCTGTATATAAAACACTAGATGATAATGTTGTCAATGTTTCAGCTTTAGTTAACGTTAATCCTTTAGCTCCATAATTGTCACTTTTAGTTTCACTAAACTCTGTCCAAGTATTTTTACCATTTATTGCATAATAAACACCAACATGAGATGGAGAATAATAATCTTGATTTTGTATAAGTTTTCTTTTTTTATGACTTTCTAAATCAGTTGATTTAAAGGTAACATATACTTTATGTATTTTCTTTTTAATTGATGGAGCTCCAAAATCATAATCTTTTGTTATGACCCTAAAGTCTCTATGTAAATTAGCTTGGTCTGATGTTGATGTAAGTATTTCTGACTTATCTATATAACCCATTGTCTGTTTTGGATTATCATCCCATTTTACTATTCTATTTGTAGGTTTTATAATAAATATTGAATCACCATTTTCATCGTATGCAAAGTTTGTTACCATGTCTGAATGAGAAGGAACTCTAAGTCTTCCATCTAAATTTCCATCTATTATATCCTCATTTAAACTTGAGGATTCTTCAGTATAATTAGTTAATAAAATCCATGATTTTGTTTGAAAATCGTATTGGTACCCTATTTTTCTTAAATATTGTTTATTTATATATCGACCCCCTATTGTAATCTCCAAATTATTTCCTACTGGAGGAATATAAGCAGTTCCTCCTCCAGTTCCTTCATTCTCTCCAATATTATCAAGTGAATCAGTTGCACCATATACAATCAATTTATCCTCTTTCCTAAGATAATGAATTGATGGGGAATACTTTCCATCAATCTCCCATGAAGACTCTGAATCTTTCCAGCTTTTATATGCAAGTTTTCCATCTGTTAGATTATTAACTTTAGTTCCATCATATAAATAACAACCTCTTTCATTAATCCAAGCAATTCCATAAGGAGTTCTTATTACTTGAGACTCTTGCGATATACCAACATTTTCAATAGTATCTTGTAAATACTCATAATCTTCTGATGTACTAATTATAAACAATTTATTCTTTTTAAATTGCAATAATCTATCCTTATAGAACTGGAGTGATATAATTTCATCTCCATCATTAATTGCAACATCAATAAAATTAGTTGAAGGCAATAACGGAGCTTTCCCTAAAGGAGATTTTAGCATTCTGTCAGGATAATTTTCTCCATCTTGATATACATTGCCTGCATAAAGAGTATTATTGGCAACTACAGCTGTTTTAAATGAAGCTATCATTTTATTCGGATTAGTTGCATTCTCAATTAAAACTCCTGTTTCAGATTCATAACTGTCTATTTCATTTGGAAGTAAAAGATGGCTAGATGGAAGACTATATTGTATCACACTTCCTGCTGCTGTAGCTGGAAATTCTTTCATTGACGATGAAGACCTAATTGTTCTTTTTTTACAATCAATAATAAATTGAAGATTATAGCTTCCATTTCTTTTTGATGTCATATAACCTTTAATAAACTTACTTGCAGCAAAGTTAGGATTAAAATCACCTGTTACTATATCAATTCTTGGAGACTTTGTGACATCTGTATTAGAAACTCCTTTGGCTGCACTTTCACCTATTGCTGACTCTATACCCTCTTCATTGACTGATGTTAAATATAAGTCCCATTGGTCATCCCATCCATCTGCCTCTCCCTCAACAGGTGTTTCAAATGCGATATTTGCTTGTACTGAGTCAGCTGATGATAAAAAGAACAAATCTTCTGTATTTGATGATTGGGTTGTTATATAGCTAAATAGCTCAATCTTTTTAATTTCAAATTTTTCTCCAGCTATTCCTCCCCATTCATATCCATAAATAGCGTTTCCTCCAAATGGATGTGTTGAATGCGATGGGTCTTGTGGGCCTCCTTTATACCAATATGCAGACTCTTCTTTTATATTTGGCACAAATCTTAATTGAAGATTGACACCATCACCTCCATCATGCACTAATACAGGATTATTACTTGCTCCCTGTATCTCACTGTATGGAACATTAATAGATACATTATAAGATTTTGATGAATAATCATATTTTTCATATATCCATATTTCGGCATCGTCTAGTCCTCCACCACCACCAAATCCCCCTCCAGTTGAATTATAAGCCAATGACCAACCATCAATTTTATTATATGGTATCCCAAAAATTGAATCATTGGTATTTGCTGTTTCAGTATATTCATTCTCATATTGAGACAATGACCAGAAAGAAGGATTAATAGTTATTGAACCTATATTTTTTATAAAATTAGTAGTATCTGTTGGAATAGCATATTTTGTAGTATCTGCAGCAGTTGAGCTTATAACATCAAGATATACTGTCATCTCAGGAATATAGTTTTGATAATCAAATTCATATACCCCATTCCAAATTTCATGTTTTAATTGAATATCAACCTTAGCAATTCTTGATTCATATTTCATTTTTGAAGTATCAGTCCCACCATCTGCATTTGAAAAATTATCATTTCTTAAAACAATATATTTTGTATAAGGATGGGTATCGTCTACAAATCCACTTTGCTTATATTTAAAACCTTTTAATACAGAATCACCCTCGTCTCCTTCAAGGTCAGTGTCTATTCCAGAGCCATCCGCAGCATCAGCATCATTTATAGTTACAGTTGATACACCACTATATTCCTGAAATTTATCAACTTCTGTAGTCCCTGTAAATCCACTAGACTGAATATCTAAATAAGCATCATTGTATTCAGGGGATGTCTCATCTTCAATGTAACCCTGAAGACCATCATAAGAATAGCTATAATCAACTCCTCCAATCAAATTGTCAGTTGTAAATAAATCAATTGAAGGGCCTTCAAAAGATTCTCTTTTAATTATAGTATTTCCTTTTATTTCTTTGAGTGAGTATAATGACTTATTATAAAAATTACTGTCACAGAAATATAGTTTACTTCCATGATTTAAAAAGTTAAAATTAGTTTTTTTATTAACAGAAGGGAGTGATACATTAGAAATTCCATATTCATTGTCAGCATTACTTGTATATAAAGAAAGCGAAGTATGTCCATCAATATAATCTGATATAATCATATTGCCTGTTCTTTGTTCTATTTTACCCTCATATTGCCCAACATCTTCCAAAGAAGTATTATCTATTAATAATACGCTATCTACTATAAAGCTTGACACACCTGTTTGGTTAACTCCTCCCCATATACCTGTATCAAGAGATAAAACCCAATCATTTCTTTCGTCATAATCAGCGGGAATATTTACTTTAAGCCTATATCTTCTCCACCATGAAGCTATCTCATTAATCCATAAATTATATTTAAGATAAGTTGAGTCCCTTACGCTGCCATTATTTTCATTATTCCATGAATTAGGATGATGTATAGATATATTATTTGATAAAAACCCTGTATAACCATCAAGATAAGTAAGCTCTAATACTTTCTTTCTTAGATTAAATCCAGCAAAATAAGCAAAATCTGCAGGCCCAGAATTATCATTTTTAACTCCCACTAAAATTCTTATAGATACACAATTATTTGGAGTTGTAAATTCAACAGACTTTGGAGCAGCTCCTTCAAAACTATCAACTTCATTAACGTGTTTCCATTTAGGGCCAGATTCCGCTATAGCTATTGAGTTAGATATATCAGCATTATTTGTTTCATCGTAAATTTTAATACCTACTGATTCTCCTCCAACATCTTGGGCATCTCCACTTCCATGAAAAAATGCATCATAAAGATATGTTGTATTTTCTGTAACTGTTATTTCATGAGACTTCATATAATTGCCAGCTGCAAATGGCCCTTGACCTGCATTTGAAGATGTAAGCTTTAAGCAAAAACCATTATCAGCATCTCCACTTGTTGATGTTCCACCAAAGAATGCATTGAAGTTTTTATGATTATATGGAGTATAAAATGTTAATGTTACATCTGTTCCTGTTGCTGTTGCGTTTTGTGTCAGCTCCATTGAAGTAACACTTCCAGCAGAATTTACAGATAAAACAAAAGTATCATCAGGAATACCTACTCCAGTAACATGCTGACCAACGGCAATCGTAGAGCTTGAATTGCAAGCAACAGTAGCATCTCCACTTGTTGTGTCGCAAGTATTATCGGTAAAGCTTGTTACTTGAACTCTCTCTACTTTATGAGCTGCCGTATCATTTGATGCTGTCCAAGAACCATCTCCTTGTGCTGCACTTGACCATGTCAATGAAGCTGAGGTTCCAGACCCATTTCCAACAACAGCGGTAGGAGCATCTAGTAAATTACTGATATTATCGTTTAAAAGTGCTGATTGAGTCTCATCAGATGTAGACTTAAAACCCATATCAGGATATAGATATTTCCCCAATGTTTCATTGTATAATCTTAATCTTGGAGGCACATTTGACCCCAAATAAAACCAAGGAGTTTCAGATGCGCATTTTATTATAATATCATATTCATGCCCAGGAAGTAAATTTAAACTTTTATATGAAAGACTTCCATGACTATAATTAGTCTTAGCTGCATAAGTCAAATGATTAGTTGCAGCAAAAGATGATTCTACTCCCCATGTTAAACCAAACTGAGCAATCATTGTGGGAGGGTTGTATTCAAGTATAGAGTTAGCATTTGTATTAGTAAATGTTTGCTCAAAATTCCAAGTTCCTCCTCCATTACTTTCTTCAATCCCCCAAGCATCAGTAGAATCTGCTGCAGCCATATTAAGGTCTGAATTAATAGTAGTATATGCTCCAATATTCTTATCAGAAAGAAAAAAGAATAATCCAGTACCAGGTTTTGATAATAAAGAATTTTCATTATAATTTAAATTAACATTATTTTTTAATTCAAGTCCTCCTGATACACGTATAATTCCCTGCTCATCAACTGCTGCGTTATCAAGAATTTGAAATTCATTTTCTTGCAAATCCCTTGGGTCTGAATAAGAATTAACTCCTCCAGAAAAATCCTTTATTTGTAATACTTGTTTATTAGCCATTTAAAGCTTTTTTAACTTCTGCCCAAACTTTATCATCAAGTTCATTTTCACTTCTTGCTACAAGCCAATCACCTAACTTTAATACTATAGCAATCATTACTTTTTGACTTAAAACTTTTGTAGCAATACCACCTAATAATGCTCCCATTATTTCTCCTTTATTTTATTTTCACAGCAATTGCAACATACAAAATCTCTTGGTTCATGAGAATTCTTTTTTAATATTGCAACGTCTTTTTCAAGTTCTTCAATATATCTTCCATATTTATTATATCCTCTATGAAGAGCATTTAATTGCTTTTCAAGAAGATTGTATCTATCTACAAGACTATCGTTTATCATACTATACAGATGCTATAAATATTTCTAAGTCAACTGCTGATGTATCAGCCTCAGCTGTTATCTCTACTAAATCTCCAAAGCCTGCACTATATGTAGTTGTACCATTTGTATCAGAAGAGCCCGATGTATGACTAGCTATAGTAGATGTTGTCTCTGCACCTGTAGTTGCATTTCTAGTTACAAGACCAACTTGAGTCCCTCTATATCCATCAGTAGAATCTCCTCCTGTAACGCTTCCCACACTACTTCCTGATGGTATTTGAGCATTATCATGCGAGGCTCTTAATCCAGGTATAATTTTATTTGTAGCTGTAATATTAGTTATATTAGCACTACTATCAGTTGTATCGCCTGTTGCTTCAGTAAATCCAAATGCTACTTGATTTGCAAGCATTGTATCTATAACACCGCTATTATTATCTCCATTATATATATAAGATTGTCCAGAATCTAATTTTATACAAAATTCATTATTATATTCATTTTTAAATACTAAATAAACAAAATTTGTATCATCTTTATTTGTTATTCTTATATATCTAACATCTCCTTCTATAAAAGTTCCAGTAGAAACAGCTGTACTAAAAGATGAAATAGTTACCTCTGATGTAGGAATGCTAAGTATTCTTTTTGATACTTCATTGATACTAGATATAGCTCTTGTATTAACAGCTCCTTGCTCTACTCCGTTTAACTTTATTGACTCAACAATTCTTACAGTCATTGTTGCACTTGACAATGTTGTTGCCATTTATTCTCCTTTGTTACTTGTTACCATAAATTAGATATATACCGCTTATAAATACGAAGAAAAATCCAAACCAAAATACAATATACTGCTCCAATTAGAATCTCCAATTTATTCCTGTACTTATATTATATTCTTCTCGACCATAATAATTTAACTGTATACCCTCAATAAACACCCCAATATGCTCGCCTAAGTTAGCTCCAACCAGAGCGCCAACGTCATATTGAATATCATCTCCATTATACGATTTCTCTGTCAAACCAACAGTCAACGGAAATGCATTGACCCATACATGAGAATAATATTTGTTATTCCCAAGATAAAAATCTAACCCTATTGCTATACTTGCTTCTGCCTGCCACTGTTTTTCTTTATTATCATGATTATATTGAGATATTATATTTGGCATATGATATTGATGAAACTCTGCATCAGAATAAGCCACTGCATCCCCGTCAGGGTCTTCCCAATAATAAGTAGCTCCCTCAGTATAGTATACCCAATAACCTTCTTCTGTATATTCATCAGTTTCAATCCAAACATAGTAACTATCAATTTCTCCATTTTCATTTAAATCATTTGTAGGTATTAAATAATCTATATACCCATATTCATATGCTAATTCCCACCATGGTAAGTTATAATCATTGTAAGCAGGATGTCCATATATTGGATGTCCCATTACATTGGCACCAAGTGATAAAAGAACAGGCCCAAGTTCAAGCTTATATCTAGCATCAGCAGAGGCAACCTGCAAATCCCTGCTCCCTTTGTCTAAATACTTAAATTTTGTTACAAACTTGTTATTTGACCATTTAAGCCAATGTTCTTGGTCAACGTATTCATGGCCTTGGTTACGTATAGAACTCGCTGAAATGAGGTATTCTAGGCCCTCAACAGCTCCAAATAAGGCATTATCACTTAAATGTTTCTCACTTCCTTTGTAAAAATTGCTTTTAACTTGATATGGGAATAAAGCAATCTTCCTTATTCCAAATGTATATTTATAATCATCTTCTATATTAAACTTATCATTTACATAGGGTGTACCCATTGTAGCAGAAGTATAAATAGTCGAATTACTGAAAAAGCCAGCAAAGCCAAAAGAAACATACGATACCAAACATAAAACAGCTCTTCCCAGTCCCCCATTCATCAAAACCTTCCTCCCGTATTTTTACGTTCAAGTTTATTTAGTCTTTGTTCAAATGCGTTTATACTATTTGAAAGATTATCAAGCTTATTTTCTATACCTGATAAATCAACCTCTGGTATATCAACTTCTTTTTCTTTTAATTTATCTAATTCTTTTTTTATATACTCTAAATCTGAAGCAAGGGGAGCAAGTTTTTTTACCAATTCTTTTATCTCTTCAAACATTTCATCATATTCATCTAACTTATAAGATATGATTTTTAAATCTCCTGCACTTTTAAGATTATCTAATTCTTTGACAACTAAATTATGCTCCATTCTATTAGGAGAATTACTAGATTCTATCTCATTTAATTTACCTGTAATACTAAAATAAGTAGCACAAGCTGAAACTAATATAGTTCCCATTGTTACTAAGAACTTTAAATCAAATGTAAACTTACTGCCTTCACCTATTTCAGTTGCCATAACCTTCTCCTCTTTTACTTCCTTTTTTGTTTCATTATATTTAGGTTGGCTGTTTAAAGCCTCAGTTACCTCATCAACAGTAACAAAATCCTCCTCAATTAGTATCTTTCCTAAAGGGACAGACCTATTATAATTAATTGCTTCTTGAGATTGCTTCCTTAAAGCTTCTTGAAGTTGCTTTTTGTTTATATACCCCTTTAATAATAATAAATCTCCTAGTTTCATTTGCTCCCATCAATTAGTTCCCCCCATAATGAGGTTCTTCCGTTAATAATTTCAACCACCTCTACTTTAAAGTCATTATTGCCAAAAACATCGACTATTGCAAATGCATGATTCCAATTATGCAAGTTGCCTCTTAACCACTTATTTTTATCAGAACTCATATCTTTTAAGCATCCCATGCTCCAGGCACTTTGAGTTCCACCTAAGCCTGTATCTGTAAACCTTTGAAGGTCATGTGTATGTCCATACATTATGTTTTCTTTATAGGAAGCTAAATGTTTTTTTGCATGATGTATTGGAACATAATCACCATGTGTAAAGTTTAACTTTCCTATTTTTAATTTCTTAGTGGATACATAAGGCCAGTATTCATAGCCTCTTTCTTTTAGCTTTAATGCACTTTCTGTTCTAAACTCAGGAAGATAAGGATGCTTTACTACGAAGTTATCAAGCCATAATTCATGATTGCCTTGTATAAAATATCTTTTTTTACACTTTGCTTTATCAAGAGACTCATCAATTATATTCATTCCTTTATTAACTAACTTGACTTCTTTCTTTAACATAGGAATTAATACTTCTAAAGGAGGTTTTTCTCTATCTCTCCAATAATGATTACTAAACATCTCCCATTCTCCTGTATCACCTAAATCAATATATGAATCAGGCTTAATAATTTCTATAGCTTTACATACTACCCTTATAGCCTTTTTATCATGTAATGGAAAATGCTTATCTGGTGTAACAACAATTCTATTAACAATCGTATTGCTTTTACTTGCCATACATACCTCTAATTATTTCAAAAAACTATTTCTTCTTTTCTTTCTTCTTATGTTCTTCCTCTTGCATTGAAGTAAGAACTTCTATTGCCCCTTGCAGTTTAACAAACAATTCTTTTGCTTGCTCTTGCTGGCCTTTTAAAGCCTCTATCTTTTCTGTATAGTCTCTCATATACCCTCATTTTTATAAATTTGGCACTGCTAAATGTCTTACTGCAGACCTTCTTCCTCTAAATTTCTTAATTTTCTGTTCGTACATCTTTCTATAATAAGCTGCATACTCTAAATCTTCATCATCTTCGTATAATCTTGCTTTTACATAACAAAGAACTGCATTATGTAATGCGCTATCTAATCCTAAATCACTTTGAAGATTGTCTGTTGTTGCATCTGCTTCTTCATATTTTGCATGATATGTTATTCTTAAACCATTATCAATAAATAAAGATGTAGAAGTCCCAGTATCCCCAACTGTTCCAGTTAAATCAGTAATATCACCATTGGAAGTTGTATAAGTAAAACCTGTAGAACCATCAGTAGAAGCTACAGTTACCTGTTCATCATAAGTATTATTGCTTGCATCTATATAAACAGTATCCCCTACAGAATAACCATGTGCCGCTGATGTTGTTACAGTGGCAGTGCCGCTTGATACATCTAAATCTGATATAGTATCTGCTGTAGCTCCTAATGCACTTGAGGCAATTGTAAAAGAAGTTGTTGAAGGGACTGATGTTAAGGCATAATTTTTATCATAATGCCTAGTTCCACTTATAACAACTCTATCTATAATACCATTTGCATCATAAGTTAATCCATGAGCTGATGATGTTGTGACAGTCACAGAGCTTCCATCAGTAACCATATTTGTAATTGTTGAACTTAAATTTCCATCGCCTTGAAATGTATCATATTTTTCAGTTGTTCTTTCTCCTGTTGACGAAGTATCTTGAGCTAATATTGCAATACGATTATCATCATTATACCATGTAAAATAACTATTTGGATATGTTCTTTTATTTGTTGCCATAATTAATTCCTATGTTAATGAATCATCATCACCACTTGAATTAGTCCAAGTTGCTGAATTTGAATCAGAATCTCCACGCAATATTTTATGTGGGTCAGTTAATTTCGGTATCATTACATATCTATCATTACTATCTAATACTTCAACTCTTAAAATATCAATCATATCATCAGATAATGTATACCATCTTTGCTTCTTCTTTAAGTCAGTTGTTACTTCTTTTGTATAATGTTGTTTCTTTTCAGAAATATCAAGAAGAGCATCATTAACAAGTCTTAACATATAACTGTCTGATTTTGCACCAACTGATTCATCTACTGCTGTAATTATATCTGCTACTGTTAAACTCTTTGCCATTATCTTCTATTCCTTTCTGCTATATCATCATCAATGGTTGTTTGACTAAATTCAACCTTTGTTTGCCCACTCCATGTTGTTCTCATATTAATATAGTCTGATATATTTCCAGAAACTCCAAATACTTTGCCGCATTTGCATTCGCTAGATATACTCATATCAATATCAACACATTTCTTACAATTTTCGCAATAGTAAGTTCTCACTTATTCTCTACCGCTTCCCATATCTTCTAGCTCTCCTTGAGCCCAGCTTTTGCCATATTTTTTAGCTCCTGCTTTCTTATCTTTTTTAGCTCTAGCTTGAGATTTTTTAATATCTTCTGCTTTTTTAGCTTTAGCTTGAGACTCAGCTTCTTTTTTTGCTTTCGCCTCTCTTTCAGCTTTTATAGAATCAGCAATTTTATCTTCTTCCCTCATACGTCTACCTTTTTCTGTATCAGGATATTGATTAACTTGACCACTGGAAGTTTTTAATGTTACTTTTCCACCATTTTCATACATAGAATTTCCAATTGAATTATAACCAGTATTTCCTCCTCCTGCATACTCTGTAACATTTCTTCCTGCTCCATCAGAAACAGGTATGCCTGAAACAGCTGATTCTGCTGCTGCTTGCTTCATCCCTTCATCTGTATAAGCAAATATTTTCTTTCCTACTTTTGGCATTATTTTCTCCTTTTTTTTGCATCAATACTTGGTGGTAATTTACCATGAGTATTGATATATTTCAAAAATGGCTCAGTATCTCCATTTACAGAACTTTTCTTAATTACATATTCTCCACCTTCAACTTCAATTGGGATACCGCCTTCTGAATGCGGCTTACCATTAAGCTTACCGACTTTTACATATTTCTTCTTTTTAGGCATTATCCTAAATACTGAAAACCAAATGTCAAAGTAATACTATCAGTATCCGTTAAATCAAGCGTACCTGTCTGTTGTATCATTGCAACCCAAATACTTGTTTCTCCTCCTGCTGCTTTGATAAATATTGGACATTGACTCCCATCCTCATCTCCTGCTGTATATAAAAGACCATTTGCAACTGCAACAGAACTTGTACTCTGGTCAAGTTCAAGAGAACCGATACATGATGCAGTTCTAAACTCATCAGCTGTAATATCTGAAGCTGGGTCTCCAGCTGGTTCTCCTAAATCAGTACTATTATCAAAAAATAAAAGTGTTAAATCATCATTAGAGACAGCACCTTCAACAAATACGGTCACACTACGCAATAAACTGCAACCGCCTCTTGAAGGAACTGCGGCCTCAAGTTCAGCTTTTGCAAATATTACATCACCTTCTGTGTATGCTGTGGCTGATAAATCTGTAGGACTTAATTTTACTAAATTTCCTGCTGGGTACATTCCCATTTCTTTCTCCTCGTTGTTTAAGATTAAATTTTTAGTAGATTCGGGAGTTGCCCTTTATACGACAACCCCCATAGTTCTACAAGACTATTAATCCTTATTGTTTCGGATTAAACAAGAGTATATTCAACAACACAACTCCATCTACCAGCATCAAAATTAGTTGCATGGTTAATAGCTGTATTTGTACGCATATACAGATGGTTAGTAGCCACTGGCAATACGATATGAGGCGCTGCCCACTCTATATTGTTAGCTGAATTAAAGTCTATTTTATCAGCTTCAGTTGCAGATGTAGCCGTATCATAACCTTCAGGCGACAACTGTGTAGCTCCAGCTCCAAATAGTTCAACTGCTCCAGTAACCGCTCCATTAAGAGCTTCATTTGCTGCAGTTCCAGCCGCTACGCTTCCAGTCATTGTAGTACCTGTTGCAACTGTGCAAACAAAGTATATTTTAGTTACTACTATTTTAACAGCATCATTATAACCATCAGGAACAGTTGTATCAAATGCTCCCATGTATTGTATGATATCATTATCTGCGTATGCTGTTCCATCGGAGTCTAATCTTGCTTCTTTGCAATCACCTGCAAAAGTAAGAACTTTTTTAACTCCACCTAACTCTTCTACGAACCCTTGTCCATAGCTATTACTACTTTCATTGAATGTATCACTTCTCATTAGATTGCCTCCAAGTTAATTACTGCGTGAGTTTCAGGAAGAGATATTTCAAGACCAGCTTCAGTCAATATCATATCTTTTCTTAAGTCCTCATCAGCTTGTTGAACATTAGTTGTAATCGCAGTATCACGATTAACGCCATTACCAACAAGAGGTCTATAAGATACATGGTCAAGGTCAACAAAGCACATAAGGCCTGAAGAATTATTTCTGAACAATGGTTCTTTAACAATACTACAATCACCATGAACAGTTTCAATCTTCATTACTTTATGACCAAATGAACCTTTTGATGATTCAAAATTATATCTTGCTTCTCCAGCTATTGAAGCACCAGTAAAACTAGCACCACCATCACCAATTTTATTAAAATGTGATATTACTGGTAGAGATGCTAAACATAATTTATTACTCGAACCACCTCTTGCAGGGTCATACATTACTTCAAATGCACCAAGTAAGTTATCGTAAGTCATTTCACTTGTTGCCCATCCACCTAAATATGGTTTATCTTCAGCATATGCAGCCAATGCTCCACCGCCTGTATTTGTACCATTTTGAAGTATATGACCAACAATACCTTCAGTATATTGAATTCCACCTTGTGAACCTCTCATACCAAAAAGCATTGCTCTTTCAATGTCAACTTTATGTTCTCTTAATTTAAGATTCCATAATCTTGCCCATTCATCAGCATAACCACGATAAACAGTTGCTCTAGCAGTATTAGACATCTCACAAGCTGTTTTAAAGATTTGGGTATAACCATAATCATTATCAAGCTCTTGAGACCATACATCGGGAGCACCTGAACCTTGCTCAAATGATGTTCCAATTATAACAGCATCTGCATTATCATCAAGAGTTGTTGTTGAAGTACTACCAGCAGTTGCAGCAATAGTTTTAACTCTAATTGAAGTATCAGCTGAATTATGAGTAACTGATTCAATTCTAGCTGTTGCTCTAGTTACAGACTCTGTATCTGTACTACCATCTTTGTTTACATTTTGTGCAAACTCAACAACCATTCCCTTGATAAGCCAATTTACAGCTGCTCCACCAGAATCAACAAGAACAGTTGTCTCGTCTCCTGGGGCTCCTAACAATTGGGCACCATCAATTTTAAAGCTTCTATCAGTAATAGAAACCTTTGTTCTATCTTCCAAAAATCTGAATTGAGAATCAGATGTTGGAACTTTACCTACTTTAGACAAATATACGAAAAACGGAGATTCTTCTGGAGCTAAGTCTGCGACCCTATCGCTAAAATCATACAATCTTCTTGTTGCATTAGATAACGTCAACCCACTTTGCGAACCAGGAGTTCCGAATTTTACTTGTCCACTATTATAATTTGCCATTATAATTTCTCCTTAGTTTTAGTTTACAATACGTTTGCCCGACTTCCAGCTTTCGTAATTGCATCCCACATAGAATCTTTATCGTCTTTTTTGGCAGGTTGTTGTCCATTAAGGATACCCGCTTGCTGAGGAACAGCTTGATTTTGACGTATTGCATCAAGTGGACTTTCTTTACTTTCACCTTCTGTCGGTTGTTGAGTCACAGATTGCCACATATTAATAGCACCATCAATACCATATTCTGCAGGATTCTTGCTTGCAAAATCCATAAACGACTGGATTTGCTCTGCATTCAATCCTTTGTTAGCAAGTTCAGTTTGAAGTTTGGACATGCCAATTTCTTTTTGAACTTGACCAACTTGTGCACCAACTTGGCTTGAAACTGCTTTATTAATTGTGTCTTGTAACTCTTGTTGTCGAAATTTATACGACTCAGACGATGGGTCATTATAGGCTTCCCAAGGGTCAAACTCATCCTTAGATAACTCAACACGTTTAGGTTGTTGTGCTTGTTGACCACCCTGTAGCATTCCGCTAACTGTCTGAACTATGTCAGGTCGTGATTCAAGCATTTGTCCAACTTGCTCGTATTGCTTTAACTTCTGGTTTTCAGCATGTAGTTTATCTTTCTCTGATTGAAAATACTTGGCCTGCGATTCCCAATCACTTCCAGACTCTTGCTGCTGAGTTGCTTCATCTTGCCCTACATTATCAGTAACTTGACCTTCTTCAAGATTGTTATTATCTAATGCGTTATCCATTTACTCTCCTTTTTTTTGCAATCTCTCTTGCTTTTCTTGAGACTGGCTACGTAGACGTAACTTCTCTGCTTCGAGTTTAACTGCGTTTTCTAGTTTTCCAACCGCCAATCTATTAGCAGACTTGGATTCAGACTCTTGTGATTTGAGCTCAGTTTTGAATTTCTCAACTTCTGTACGTTTCCTTGCTGAGATTGACTCTCTATGGGCTGTTTGTAAATCACCTTGTAAATTCTTAGCAGCTTCTTGTGCTTGCTGCAATTGCTGTTGTAATTGTTGTACGGTATCCATTCTTTGAAGAACACCTTCTTTGTCAAATATATCTGTTTTCATTAAAGCTTCAGTTCTGTCAATTAAACCTGCTTGATAAGCTTCCATATAAATTGACCATTCTCCCCATCTATTTGATGGCATTGTAGAATTACCAATAATATCAATATCATATTGACCAATAGTTAAGTCGTTCATCATTTCACCAATAGCTTGAGATTTATCATCATAGTGATTAACCATATATTCACTCATATCGTTATTTGGCTGAACTACTCTAAATACTTTTTTATAGGTATAATGCTCTTTAGCAAGATTATATACTACTTTACCTAATCTTCTTAAAGAACCTTCAATATCTCTTAATTTTGATTTACTTCTTCTTTGTCCAAAATCCTCAAGCATCATTGTTGCTGAAGATGTCCTTGGAGCAACTTCTGCATTTCCTTGTGACATTTCAAATATGCCCATATTTAAATCAATATATTTTTCAATAAGAGCAGGTAATTGCATTACAGAATTAGATAAAGGCTGTGGTGAAGGAAAATGCGGTTCACCAAAAGATGGGTCATATTCTATTGTTGCGTTAGGATTAGCCCAATCTCTTTCTAATTCCTCAATATCATCAACACTTCCTTGTGGTATTAATAACTTTAAACCAGAAGAAGCTTGTGCATGAGATGTTATTAACGACATTGTTTTATTTAAAAATCTTTGAAAGTCTTTATTCTTTCTTACATCACTCATTGGATATGGAGTATTTGTCCATATATTTGGGACTGGAACAATTGGATACTTATCAGTATTCAATATATATTCATACAATACTATCTGTCCAAGAGTACACACTAATTTAATTCTTGTTTGCTGTACTTCAACTACATCAATAAGTCCTCGTTCTAATGCTTCAGCCATCTTAGGGTCAGATAAGAACTTTTCCATATTTTCTGTATCAAGTATTCTTTCCTCGCCTGAGTTCATATCAAGTATTCTATAATATGGAACTTTAGTTTTAGAGAAATGCTCAATAAGCTGATATTTTTCAGAGCCTTCACCTGTATCAAAATCTTTTGTATAATCAGGAGTAAAACTTCCTTTTGTTCTCTGATTAAGTGGAGAAGGATACGTTTCATCTTCTGAGTACCCCTCAACTAAATCTATCATTTGTTTGCCATCTTCTTGCTCTTCAGCTAACTGAGGATATAAATCAAGTAATTGAAACTTAGTAAATATAGTAGACAGCATCATCCCAGCAGCATCATCAAAGTATCTACTTCTAGCATTTGGGTCAACTACTACTCTAAATGGGTCAACATATGTAAATTTAACTTCACCTCTACCATAGTCAGCTTCTCTATCAACATATGCATAAAAATATCCAAGACCAGTTACAGCATAATCATGTATACTTTGTTTAAATACTTCATTACCATCAGATATGTTCCACACATATTCAAGTATTGTTTTCCATACGCTAGCTAAATCACTATCTGAATCTTCTCTTGGCGCAGCCGAAAATTTTGGTGGTTTTGAAGTTATGATTGCTTTAAACTGCTCAATAGCTGAATATATTCTATCAAGAGGTATATTTGACTGATTTCTGGATGCAAGTTCATCAGCTTCTGATTGAGAGAACTGGTTTCCTAAATAGAAATCAATATCTTCACGAGCATGGTCTTCCCACTCTTTACGAGCATCTGACCATCGTCTCCATAATTCTTTTGTATATTCTGCTCTTTTATCCGTTTCTATCATAGCGTGTAATATAACACAATTTTATTTAATAATCAAATACGTGACCCTGTAAGCCAATTATATCGTTTTTTTGGTTTTTCCCATTCATTTTTGTTATTTTTGACTTTAACAGCCTTTCCTGCCTTCTTGCTGCCCCTTGCATATTGTGTTGATAACCAAAATGCATCAATTGTATCATCATGTGTTCCTTTTGGAAAATCAAGCAATTCTCCAATAAACTCATGCATATTCTTTTTTAAGTGCACTGCTCCTGCTTTAAACATTGGTTGTAGCCCTTCAAACAGTCTATCTTTCTTTTTTTGATTACCATAACCTTTGATTCCTTGTTCAATACCAGGCAAGAATTTTCCATCCCTTTTACTTTTTTTATGCACATAATCCCTTAACATTTCCTGATATGATATAGTTTCAATATTTATTCTCTTGATTGGGTCGTATCGTTCTGCAATTTTAAATATCTCATCTGCGCAGTCCATCGGTAAGACTCGCTGTCTCCAATATTCAATAATATAATAATCAAACTCAGAGGTAACACCAATAACCATAATAACACTATAATCATTCCTAGCACTAAGCGTTGAAGCAGGGTCAACCCCGATATAAATGTTAACATATTCTTTTCTCCCATCATCTAATGTTATATACCACGAATTAGAAGGTTCATCAAATTTTAAGTTTCCTTTGTAGAAATTTTCAGTAATATCGTCTTCAGAGAATATTTGGTCTTCAGGAGACTTGGCTTGGTTCATATATTCTTGATAAAACTTAGATGGAGTACCAGAATCTATATAAAACTGCTTTCTTTCTTCTAATTTCTTTAAAGGCCAACGTGAAGGCCATAATGGAGCACCATCATCAAGTATAGCTTTATATGTGATTAAATCCCAAGAATACTCCTCACCATTATTTTTAGCTTCTTTATAATTTTTAACAAGTCCATTTAAGAATGAATCATAGTGAACAATAGTTCCATTACACCATAAGAACCCACCTTTATCAAAATCAATCGCTGGATATACAGCAGCTGTTACCCAGTTCTTAATATGCATCCTTGCTTCAGGAGTCTTAGTATTTAACTCAGATTCAAAGTCATCAAGGATAATTCCAGTATATCTAGTAGATAATTGTTTCTTTCCCCTAAGTCTTTGCGCTGCACCTTTAGCAATCATCCTACAATTATTTTTTAATACAATTTCGGTTTTAGTCCATTTACTGCCTTCCAAATCACCAAAATAGTAATGAATTGCAGGATTTTCATATATATGATTTGAAATCCAGTTAAGGTTATCAATTGCTTGGTCTTGTGCCTCGCCAACCCAAGCGATAAATTCTGGGCTTTCTTTTTTCGCAAATAAGAACCTATGTAGTACAGCTGTTGCTGCTAAGGTTGATTTTGCGTGGTCACGAGGCAATACAAGCGCCAATTGTTGAATATCTCTATCTAAAAGTTTCGAGCCTACTGTTTTATGGAAATCTGGTGTTGCAGATGCTAAAAAGTCTTGAGGGGAGAATAATTTACCAAATACAATAAGGTCTTTATACGCCATTTCAAGAATCTTCTCATTTTGGGATACATTACCATTTAAGTTTAAATTTGCCATTATGGTATTTGTTTTATAAGATTGTTATTTAATCGAACAACTCCCTCTGGAGGGTCAGTTCCTTCAAATGTTATTTTAAGATTTGCGTAGTTATTTTTACCTGGGAGTATTGAAGAACCTAAGTCAGCACTAATTGCTCCAGCATCTTTCTTCCTAAAGATTCCTCCACCACTTTTAGACTTTCTTTTTCCAAAATTATTAAGCTTAACCTTTAAATCTACAGTTAACTCTTTAATTTTGATAGAGCTTTGTGGTGCTAAAGTAGCCAATGGAACCATTACGTTCTCGCCATTAATAACCATTCTCATGCATTTAGGTGTACCATCTTCATTAACATATTTACCTAATGCTTCTATGTGTTGGTTCTCTGCTAAAGCCTGAGCTTGTACTACAGCATCATACAAGCCTTTAGTTAAATGGTCAAGATAACTGCCTTGTTTAGCTTGTTGGTTGGTTTCCATCTGCAGAAGCTCCTTTAGTTTTACCTATAGAACTATTAAGCATATCTAAAACTTTCATCAATCCTTCAGGCTTTTCTTGTTTGCCTTTAACTGAGATACTATATTTTGCGGATGTATCTGAACTTCTATTACTTTCAGAATGATGTGAAACTTTACCTTCAAATGACGCTTTCCAACATGCAAACCCACAAGACGCATTTACTGTTGCACTAGAGTCAGTAGAAGACTTAGACGAAGTTTGTGTTGAAACTTCCATATTAAATTCAACATCAATTGAATCTACACATAATGATGGTATATTGATAATTGATAATAATGGAACATCTAATTTTACATCATCTGAACCATCTTCATAGTTGAAAGTTACTGACTTAGTATTACCACTACTATCCATTCCAACTTCAGTTATAAACTGAGCTGTTGTTGAAGCTAAAGATTTTTGCCCTTCAGCTGCAGCCAATAATGGTGCTGCTATTAGATTTTCTATTGGTAATCCTGTGAATTGATTTGCTATTGAACTTGCCATTTATTCCTCGCTTTTTTATTATGGTTTATAAAATTATACATATTCTGTAAATCTTTCATTATTTAAGAATCTTCTATATCAGTTCCTGGGATTGCAGATATACCTTCTGTAAGTATACTTTCTCCTTTAAAAAGATTACCTAAATAAGGAATCATCATTCCAAATGACTTAGCCATATTTGTTGTATCTCCTTGCATTCCATATAAAAGAGCATTTAAAAAGTCTGCAGGTTCTCCAGCTACAGGAGTCATTCCTAAGTCTCCAAGCATACCTTGAAAAGCACCTAATTTTCCTAAATCTTCAGGTCTATTTGTATATTTATCTATATATTGTTGAGCACTTGCCCCAGTATAGTCTGGAGCACTTACATTATTTAAAGTGCTTAATGTTATTAGATTATCAATATTTTCGTGTGAATTAGCCATTATTTAAGAGGAGTGTCATCATATGTCTTTTTACCAAGAATACTATTATAAAATTGAACTTGATTCATAAAATGTTCTGGTTTTCCTTTTGCATTTTTAGCATAAGTGTTCCAATATTTTTTCCAATAAACAGCTTGTTTTTCTAAATCTGAAGGAATATATTCTTTAATTGGCGCAAGTTTCATCCTTGTAACAAGAGCTCCTATTAAAGGCTCTCTAAGTTCATCATCAACAGTATCTTTATCAAAAGAAAACCCCGCAATATCAAAATCTTCACCATAGCCAGCATTTCTTAGAAATTCATTAATAAAATTAACCCTCTCTCTTGCATGGCCGCCTTCACCTGGCTGATTAACGTCAGCTCTTTCAACAAAATCTTGATACCCAATAGGGTCAATTTGAAATGGACTATAAGAAACAGAAGATACGTCTTTTCCTAATCTTGACTCCTGCATAGCTAGATTAGTCATAAAATCACTTACATCAGATAATTTTGCCTCACTATCCATACTACTTAATAATTGGTTAGCTGTTTGAGCAGCACTGATTGTTTCTAGTTGTCTATCAGATAATTTTCCTTTATTATACAATTCCAACATCTCAGGAGTAAATTCTGTTGCAAGCGAAGGACTGTCAGACTCATACATTAATCCGTCAAGAATACTATCTGCCATAAGAACTCCAATAGCCAGCCACAAACGGATTAGGATATTCGCTATGAGTGTAGTGAGATAGAGAGGACTGTTCGGTTTTTCCATCTGCGGCTGTAAATTTATAAATTATTTTCATTAACTCTTTCCTTGTACATAATCTTGACCGTAAATATACATAATATTATCGTTAATATCAAATTCGCTCTTACAATGAGGACATGCCCAGCCAATAATATCGTGCTTTATAGAATCTATATCAAACAATCCAACCCTTTGGCTATATTTGCTGTTATAGTAAAGTTCCTTCCCACAAATTGGACAAGGGTCTCTACGTTTAATCTTCTTTTTCTTTGTGTGCAACAAGTTTTGTTTTTTCTCCACCTGATATTGCCTCCATTTGTTCTGGTGTGAAGCCAGTAAACACTGTTAACTGCTCTTGTTTCTTCTCTGTATCGAATAATCCAGCCATTTTAGCTAATGCCTCCAGTGAACGTAGTCTGTCAGAGTCCCTATCCGACACATCCGCAATATCCTTATACTTTGCCACTATCCATTCAGGCGATATACCCTCTTCAGCAAGTATTTTCTTTATCTCATCCTTAACCATTGTCTTTATTTCCTCTTTATTTAGTAAAGTACTAATTTTTTGCTTCATATACGCTTCATTCTTTGCTCTAGGGTAAGCCTTCTGATAAGCATTAAGAACATTCTCCCCCGCAGCAACATACCTAGCAAACAAAAACTCCCTTGATTTTAGCTTTCTATTATTCTGCCTATCGTAAATTGAATTGTAGTTACGTGAAAAAGAATAAATATTCTCTGCAATGCCCTGCTCCCCAAGCATCTTACCATTTTTTTGCTGCACAACAAAAGAACCACAAACAGTCCTAACAATTGTGCGAGGAGTTTTATACCCATGATTCTTAATGTCGCTACGTGCAAGAATCTGACAAACATAGTCATCATCAGTGAATACCCAATCATGTACATCACCATGCCTCCATCCACCAACAATGGTTTCATTTGGATTGAATGCCTTAAACTCCGATTCATCATCATATAGTTTATGCGCAACGCCTTTGATTTCCTTAATGTCCATGGCATAATATAAAAATAATCAAACAAATATAAAAATCTAGGAATATCCATAAATTATTTGTATACGCACGTGCGCACTATACATAGTACTAATATATAGTACATTATATAATACTATAAATAGTACAGGTATAAAAGAAAAAACTAAAAATAAAAAAGAAAAACTGTTACATAGTTTCAAAAATTACCTTAGAATGGGTGTGAGTGTTCTTTTATAGTTAGACCCCTGCCGTTGGGCTTGGGTGGGGTTACAATTAGGTTGAAAACTTGGCTAGGTTTGAAACATTAAACGCGTCAGTCCTCTAAATGTTCCCATCTTTTTTTTATATGTACAATTAAACGCACCAATCGTGCATATGTTCCCATATATATTATATTACTTGTATTATGCAAGTATATAGTGTGTAATTAATTGTATTATACAAACACATACTTCTTATTATTATATATATATATTGTATCATGTTATTATTGAAGTTAATTATAATTAATTGTAAATAAATGGGAACTAATTTGGAACTAATAATGTATAAATATATGTAGTTAATAATTAATTAAATAGGATACATAAAAACATGAATAATAAAACAGATATAACAGAATATGATAATCAAGAGTTAATTTTATGGGTTGACAATGAAGAGCCTTTTTGTTTATTAAAGAATAATTTAAACGCTTTGACAATATTAATTAATGATAGATTAATATATAATAACAATCAATTAAAAGAATTAATAAAATATTTAAAATAAATAAGGAACTTTTTAAAATATAGTAAGTATAAATAATATAATATAACAAGGACATAATAACATGAAAATTATAAATAATGAATTAATAATCAGAGAAAAAAGAATTAATAAATATAAAGATAAAATAAAAGAGCTTGAATTTATAAAAGATTATATCATTAAAAATGCTACTTATGGTAATGATAATAACAAAATAAAAGCAAATTTAACTAATGATGATTTTAGTATAGACAATTATGATTTAACATTATGTATTTATACTGATGAAAATTATTATTTTGTAAATAATTTATTTCATGAAGAGTGGTTAAAAAAGCATTGTATAATACTATTTGAAAGTGATAAAGATATAATAATTGAGGGCTTAAAAGAAATAAAAGAATTATAAACAATAACAATAAAACAAGGATAACAACAAAATGAAAGCATATAATCTAACATCAAACAACGGCAATAAAATTGCAAATCAAATCAAAATTATTGATAATAACGGCACTAAATATTTTCAAAGCTATAATACAATAATAATTAAAAAAACACGTAATAACACGTATTTAGATAGCTATTATTATAATTATAGTCGAACAACATCAAAATATAGAAATATATTTTTAAATGAAAATACAAAACAAATAGAAAGCAAAATAAAAGCAGGTCTTTATAAATTAACAAATCTAAATAAATAGGAAGGTATTAAATGAATAACTACGATATTACAGAAGTAAAGAAAGCAATTAAAAAAATACAATCAAGCAAAAATGATTTATATCATTTAGTGGATATAAATAAAGACATAGAAAATCTATACATAAAATTATCAAGCATAGAAAATGAATTATGTTTATTATTGTTAAATATAGACATAGAAAAATAATAACTAAATAGAAAGGTATAAAATGAATAATAAAAGAGAAATAAACACGTATTTACCTGTATTTAAAGGTTTTTATGGTAACATATACGAACCAGATGAAACTAATGAAATTGATTATATTAACGAACTAAGAAATGATAAAAAATTAGAACCTATAAATTATGATGATTGTGAATTTGATTATGATAAATATTATTTAGACATATCAAGTCAATTATGTGAAATATTAGAAGATGAACTTTCTGAATTTGTTTATAAAATAGATTTTAAGAAAATAGAAAGTCCAAAATATTACAATTATTCTAATGATATAATTGATTG
>VTLG01002274.1_pt1 | contig 42735 bp, 45 predicted proteins | sample 4694571 | NCBI WGS metagenome assembly VTLG01 (sample SAMN12604809, study PRJNA352737) | marine metagenome | biome: ENVO:00000447; feature: ENVO:00000209|ENVO:00000569|ENVO:01000036; material: ENVO:00002151; isolation source: viral sequences binned using virsorter ...
ACTTAAAAAGTAGCCGCCCGACGTTATTGCTAACGCCAGACGCCTTTCGCATTGCTTATGCAGCTTCTGCCTTCTTTTTTGAAGTGTGAAGCTCATCAGCCAGGAAGTTTCTATCTTCTTCTGACATAATTGAGAGTTGATCCGGTTTATACTTTGCCAGCACTGGGTCGATACTGTATTTCAATGAGAACAGCCCCCCGTGCGAGTGACCTGCCGTCCTGTAGTATTCTAGTTCGGCTAGTGTCTCCTCCGACAGTTTAACGTAGAAGGGCCACACCCCTCTTGCCGACTTACCATTTTCCGTCGTGGGTGCTTGTACCAGATAAGAGCTTTCAGGCCTCTTGCACCATCCTAGAGCCGATTGCCCATCTGCCCTCACTATCAGCGCAGGGGCGTTAATACCGATAAGCCCTGTCGTGCCCGTTGCATCGACGAACATTGGTATCCGCAACGCATCTGTCTGGGGATCGAACTTCCTAGCTGGCCCGAGTGCGGCTACCTGTCCCTTGACTGGCGGGATATAGGTAGCGAACTTGCACTGCTCATCACAGCTTAAGAACAAATCACCTCGTATCTCAGCACCTTCTGCCGAGACGCTACCTTCTGCGTGCATGATCATGGTGCTTGTGCTTGATTCGTGTTGCTTAGACATATGCATTTCTCCTTGTGTGTTTGCTTGACCTGCCCCAATGGGACGATGGACAATTCCACCCCCCCAGGACAGGACAATATACCCAGAACCCATCAAAGGACTCGGATTAGGCTTAGTTCTATTGTTGTTGCCCTGGATATGGTTATCGATTGTCGCCTTCGTCTGTCCTCCTAGCCCATGCGAGTAACACATGCGAGTAGCCCATGGTCTTGCAGGTATGTCATGATTGTCGGGCTGTTGTGCTGCTTTTGTGAATCGAGATATTGTTTATCGGAAGGCCCCCCCGCACAAAATTGCAGTTCGTGTAGCCTATGGTCTACCCACCTGTAAACGCAGGGGAGGAATAGGTGTTTATATTACTTAACAAAAAAAAGATTTTGCAAAGGTGGAATGATGGTGTATAAGATTGTGTTATTGGAAACTGAGAGGAGGAGGTATGGATAACTGGATGGCCGGAGTAGGTTGGGTTGGGAGTAAGCAAAGGGTTGGTATAGGTGGAGTACAAGAGAGGGTGTTAGGCTTTGACAAGGAGCGTTATGCCTTAGAACAGGGGAAGCGGCTTTTAGAGAAGAAGAAGTCTCAACCTGGAAGACCGGATTCTAGATCAAAGAAACGAGTTGATAAGGCTTTTCCTGCAGGGAGTTATTTTGCCGAGAAAATGCCAAGGGCTGGAAGAATTAGGCAGAGGAGGGCGAAAACACTGTTAACATCGGGAACAAGCAAGACAGCTTTAATAAATTATACTACTGGTTTAGCGATCCCTAAAATTTTGGAATAGGAGGAGATGTGGAGAAGGTACGAGGTTCGGGGGATGTGTCACCCAAGGGTCACCGGAAGTTAGCAACAGCGAAGCCTCCCAGTGAGTTTTCTGTAGGCAGGAGGGGGGCAACGCAGTTAACGAAGGCGATTCCGAAGACGGGTGTTTTTTTAAAGGCATTGGGACCGATAGGTGCGGCAATAAGCATTGCATCGGATCTTTTAGTTGGCAAACCTGCAGGAGAGAGTCCTGACTGGAGGAATCCCAAGCCTAAGAAGAAAGAGGGGTTACCCAACTGGAAGTTGTTTGGTCAGAATCTTTTGAGAAAGCCTATTCATGGGAACCCTGGAAATCATAAGAAGGATGAAGGATATTGATCGGGAGTTGCATTAGATGGATCTGAGTCACATACGCAGTGGTAAGCGCAAGAAGTTTTTGAATGAGTATATCGACACGGGAGATGCGGTCCGTGCTGCTCGTTTTGCAGGATATGACAAGGGAGATGAGCAGAAGCTGAGGTTACATGCATCGAATTTGAAGTCTCAGATGCGTAAGGAGATAGATGCACTGACGAAGGAGAAGATGCAGGGAGTGGGTCCAAGGGCTTTGACGGTTATGGAACAACTCATGAACAGGAGTGAGAGTGATACAGTTCGTTTTCAGGCAGCTAAAGACCTTCTTGATAGAGCAGGATGGAGGGCAGAGGAGCGGGAACAGGAGATTAAACGCACTGTGGAGGAGATGGAAGCTCAACTTATTGCTCTTGTTGGTGAGGATGGGGCGCAGTTATTACTTGCTAAAGTCGTTACTCGTAGAAGCATACCAGTGGGAACTATTGAAGATACTTCAGGCACGCTTGAGACAGTGAACTGATGAGTCATGCGCTAACGAGTATATTCTCAGGAGAAGGTAGATATTACCTTAAACCCACTAAAGGACCGTTTAAATCAAAAGAAGGCAGACACCGCACAATTCTGACTACTTCCGACACGAAACAGGGATGGATGTCGATGCGGGAATATGAAGATGAATGGTCGAACGCATCATATAATCCAGAAGCACAGAAGAATATACTGAAACGTCATAAAATGGAGCATCCTAAACAGTACAGGATCAAGCACAGTGAATATAAAGAGGCGGGAAAGTCACATCCTAGAGCTAAGACGATGCTAACTAATGGCTGAATCCCAAGAAGAATTTTTCAGGAAGCTATCTGAGCTTAAAAAACCTACTGTCAAGACTAAAGGCGGTGGGAATGTACTGGATCTCACTCATCTTGAGATGCCTCCGAGTGATTATACTGGTGAAATAACCCCATTACCGGAGAAAAGAGTCAAATCGACCCTTATTTCTGGTCCTCAAGAGCAGGCATACAAGCAAAAGACCCCGAATCCGTCCAAATTCATCTCTGAACAGAAGATCAATGCGATAGTTACGCTCATCAGCCAGCAAGTCGAGAATATATCTGAAACATATCAGATCAGAACAGGGACACAACTCACTTCTAGGAATATACGCAAGGGTTCAATACTATATCAAATGATGAAAACCTCTAAGAAGCCTTCAGAAGGTCTGGCAACACCTGGAGAGCAGATTGAGGGTCATCTTTCATCAGTTCTCAAATCATCATCCGATCCTGAAAAGCCTTATTATACTTTCAAGACCACAAAATTGAATAAACCCTTCTCACATGACTTAAAAATAAGTGGTGAGGCAACAAGGGAAATAATCAGGAAGAGGGTCATCCCAATGCTGTTTGCCAAGGATAAGGACAAGAAGAGCAAGTTCTTTCTTGGTAAATCTAAAGAAGCTATCGAAAAAATGGTTTCAGATCAGCCTGATCATGGAATTACTTATGAAGTGAAGATGTCAGAACCAAGGGGAGAAGGGCCAAGTGGTTACGAACAGGCAGGTTTTAAGAATCTGCCTATTAATGTTTCAGGTGAAGATGTAGGTATTACTGCAAATCGAGGTGATCCTCCTCCTAAACAGTTGAACTTATGGCAACAATGGGTCAGTAAGTTGCAATCTGCTACTGGTGAAATAAAATCCTCATTGGGCTTGACCGATGTTGGGTCGTTGGAGGAGGTACTTGATGAACGGTATGACGAAGAAATGGAATTCACCACACAGGCGGAAAGGGATAAAATCCGTGCTTCCTACAATAACCCGATTAAAGCAATAGAAAGTACATCCGATCAACTGGAAGCAGAATCTCGTGCGCCTAAGATCTTAAAGTTCTTCGCTGAACCTCATCACCTTCCTCCCAAAGTCCAACGGATAGAAGATCATAAAGCTACAAGAGTTATTGCACACGATAAAGGATTTGATCTGGGAACGACTAAAAAAGATATTCCTATTCCTGAATCAGGATTCCCTAAACAGGTGACCTCGTTTGATATTGCAGAACAGGAGGCTGTTAGGGCAAAACAACTTACTAAGGATTCTGTACCTAAAGTCTCGAAGGAAACTGAACCAGTCAAAATCAAGGCTTCTACCGAAGCAGAAAGAGCAGGTGTACCCAGAACACGGATTGTAATGACTCCAGCGGGTAAATTAATCAGTACTGCGGTCCAAAGAGGCAAACCGAAAACAATCAATTATCCTCTTTCTACCCGTGTTATTTCCTCTTCAAGCAAGCATCCAGGCACACTCCCTGATTCGATTACAGGACCAGTTGTCACTAGAAAGCCAACACTGCTTACCGCACCACCTAAATTTAAGCATCCTGCAGGAAAGACTCCTACAGTTTCAGCAGAATCATCGAAGTTGGGCTTATCGCAGTTAGCTGCAAAACACGAAGGTCTAGTAAAGTCTGATGTAGGAAAAAAGGTTTTCAAAGTAGATCCTAAAACAGGAGAATCTATCGGCAGGAAACCAGAGCCTCCTACTTCAGTCATAAAATACAAGCAGAAGCACATTCAACCAGATGCTGATGACATCAAATTAGTGAAGAGCAGAACTTCTGGTGAATTCGTCACAGAACAATTACGCAGACGGATAGCCCTAAAGAAATCAGGAGAAAATGTTGCACAAGGAATTGGTAAAGGGTTCAGATTCGGGATACTAGGATTGCCGTATCTTCAAATAGGCTCCACAATAATTCAGGGGATGAGACTCTCAAAAGAGAAGAAGAAGGAAGGAGGAGACTTGAAGATTCTTGATTTCCTTCCCGACTACGCCAAAAAGCAATATCAACAAAGCATTGGGACAATCCCACGATCATGAATAATCCTGATGTCATAGAAGAGGCAATCGATCTCGCAGAGAAGATACAGAAGATCAAGGACACCAATAGTCTCATCTACTATGAACCTTATGAATATCAAAAGAGTTTTCACGAAGCACGGGATTCTGCCGGTAAGTTGGCGAGGCAACGTCTTCTCATGGCTGCAAACAAGACTGGGAAAACATTCTGCGGTGCAGCAGAGATGGCGATACATTGTCTGGGAGATTACCCAAAATGGTGGACGGGTTACCGCTTTAAACGGCCTATTAAGGCATGGGCTGCTGGAAATACGACACAGAATACTAGGGATATTGTCCAAGCTGAACTTCTGGGTGAACCAGGAGATGAGGATGAATTCGGCAAAGGTGCAATTCCAAAGGAGAGAATCGTTAAATGGGAACGCCAGCCTGGAATCCCTAATGCGATTTCGTCAGTGGTTGTCAAGCATAGGACAGGAAGAAACTCCAAAATCTTCTTCAAGTCCTACGAGCAAGGTAAACAGGCATGGATGGGGAAAGCTGTAGATGTTGTCTGGATGGACGAAGAACCACCCCAAGATATATATTCGCAAGCCCTTCGTGCTTCATTGAAAGACGGTGGATTGACCTTTATGACATTCACCCCGGAGGCTGGAATGACCAACGTGGTGGCACAGTTCATAAACGACCTGAAACCACACCAGCAACTATTTCATGCAACATGGGACGATGCTCCACATCTAGATGACGATGTAAAACAGGAAATCCTGGCAGCACTGCCTCCGCATGAACGGAAGATGCGTTCTCAGGGAATTCCGGTACTTGGTTCAGGTATGGTCTTCCCTATTGACGAAGAATCGATCAAACGGCCCTCTTTTGCGATTCCAGAACACTGGGGCAGGATATGTGCGCTTGATTTTGGATATGATCATCCTACTGCTTGTGTTTGGATTGCTCATGATCGTGACCATGACGTTGCATACGTTTATGATGTCTATAAACAGTCGGGAGAGACACCCATTGTGCATTCCGCAGCAATCAAGATGCGAGGTGACTGGATACCAGTTATCTGGCCTCATGACGGGCAACAGCATGATAAAGGGTCAGGGGAGCCTCTGGCAGCGATATATCGTAAACAGGGCGTGAACATGTTCCCGAAGTGCTTTGAGAACCCAGAAGGCGGTCAGGGAGTCGAGCCTGGACTTATGGACATGCTTCAGAGATTCCAGACCCAGAGACTGCTCGTTTTCGACCATCTTGGTGATTTCTTCTCCGAACTTAGAATGTACCACCGAAAAGACGGGAAGGTGGTAAAAGAACGGGACGACATCATGTCTGCTTGCAGATATGCCGTAATGTCACTACGTTATGCCAAATATTTCGACTTTACGAAAAGATTGGATCATGGTATTGGTACTTACGAAAATGAATATCAAGTTTTTGCTGCATAGGAGGTAATATGAGTGAATTAACTGATTGGTGGGTGAGGAATTTCCAAGATCCTTATGTTAAGGGTATTACTAAAAGTGAACAACAAGGTAGGGGTGGGCTTGGCTCACCGGTTTCAGCAGGACTTGAAATGATTTACTCGGGACTCCAAAGCTCAAAAGACGCCGTGGGAGAAAATCTCACTAACTGGTGGCATAACCAAGTCATTGGAAGAGAAGGTGCTTCGGAAGATCCTGATGCAATGACATCATCAGATGAAGAGATCAAAACAATGACACAAGCAGAGGAAGTCTCTACAGGCGCATCCAAAGGTGGAGCATATGGGGGGATATCCCAAGCATCCAGTGCTGCATATCTTACTGCCAAAAGGAGAGGTGCTGCACCTCAGACCCTACTCACAGCAGGTAAATCCGGTGCAAGAGCAACAGTTCAACGCAGAACCGCAGTCTAAATAATTAGATGGCTAGAAGACCCAGAAGTAGAAGGGGGAGGTTAAGGGGCAATATACAGGATAGGCTAGATAGAGCCAATGCCGGTGGCGGTGGTGGCCCATATAGTAATAAACCTGTAGATGAAATAGATGCTAATGCACAGATGTGGGAAGATAGGGATTCTGGTACGGGAGGTGGTCCTCCAATAAGCAATGAGCCTGCTCCTGGGACCACAGGTGGCAACGAAATGTTGATGCCAGGTTTTGTAGATCCAACAACAATAACTTCATCATGGATAAATCCTAGTCGGGAAAATGTTGGTACTGGACTAAGCAGAGGGCCAAAAGAACCGGACAAACCAAGGGCAGATCCAAATGCTCTATATCAGACTACAGATGCTAGTCTAGATAACTATGTACATGAATCGTGGATAAACGACTGGACTAAAAATCCTGCAAATGCTGGCAGCCCGACTGCACCCAGTTTTAGTCCAGCGATGACAATCAAATTAAAAAGTGGGCAAGGTGGATGGAAAATACCAGATGAATGGAAAGTCGCATGGGAAGGATGGCCTGAATCTAGTGGAGGAGGTGGAGGAGGACTATTGGATAATAATGTCTTATCCAATGTTGTTAAGGCAACTGTACAAGGAGGTGCTAATGTATTTGAAACAGTAAAAGACGAAGCAACAACTATACTTGATACTGCTGGAATCAACGAAGAATCTACTCAGCAAGTACTAGAAACAACAACCAATATACTAGATTCGGCTGAAGAAAAAACTGATACGCTTCTGACAGCAGCAACTACTGCAACTACTGAAGTCGCTGGTTCTTTAGGAGAAACATTAACAGGTACAAGTAATGCCTCACAGATAACTACTAATCCGGAAGATTTAGGAGAAGTGGCGACAACTGGAATGGAAACATTAACAGGTAATATCGATGCTGGTGTCGAAAATTTAAATAGAGCTTACCATACAGGAGTCGAAAGTCTTAATACCCTTAAAGACGATGTTATTAGTACGGCTAACGATGTTAAAGACTTCGTTCTTGATCCTTTCGGGACAATAAATCGAGCATATACCGAAGGAGTTGATAATACTAATGTATGGATAGACCAAGTAAAAAAAATATGGAATATGGCTACTGGTGGAGGTGGAGGTGTAACAGATAATGTTCCACAAGTTGATTCCGAATTAATGTCACAGGCTTCCTCTGTAGCAACAAGATCAGGAGGATTCTGGGACGAATCTCAAGGTGGAGGTGGAGGCGCACAATCGTTTATGGTGCAAAGACGGAAAAAAGGTCCAGAAACTCTACTGACTAGAGGGCAGACACGAGGTAAAATCAGACAACGCATGATGGCTGCATAATGGCTTACGCTGGAGATCCCGATAATCCTGCTGGTGATATACTGCAGGAATATGAGTATCTGAAACAAAGTCGTTCCACATGGGAATCCCAATGGAATGATATTGCAGAACTTATTGTTCCTAGACGGGCAGATTTCATCAATAAGGATGCTCCTGTTCCAGGTAACGAAAGACGATCCAAAATCTACGATTCTACACCAGTCCGTGCAGTATCACGATTCGCATCGGGGATGCATAATATCCTCACTCCTGCTGCTGCACCATGGTTCCTTCTGAAACCAAGATTACGAGCATTACAGGAAAACAGGGAAGTCAACCTCTGGCTGGATGAGGCAACCCACTACATACAGGAATATCTATCACGACCTCAATCCAACTTCCATCCTGCCGTTTATGAATATTATGTGGATCTGGGTGCATTCGGCACTTCGGTTATGTTCATTGAAGACATCCCAGGATCTGGACCTCTTTTCAGGAACTTCCCATTATCGGACTGTGTACTTGCAACAGACAATCTAGGGCAGATAGATACTGTATTCCGTCTTCATAAACAGACTGCAAAAGCACTTATAGAACAGTTTCCTCCTGAACAACTCTCGGAGAAAGTTACCAAGAGCATGGAGGCAGGTAAACCATATGAAACCTTTGACTGTATTCATGTAGTTAAACCATGGCATAGCTTAAAGCCCAGCGGTCTACAGGCAATCGAGAAACCTTGGGTATCTCTCCATATTCTCAAGGATGAGAAAATGATCATGGGAGTCGGAGGATACGATCAGTTCCCGTATGTGTGCAGCAGATGGTCCAGAAATGCTCTGGAAATCTATGGTAGAGGCCCAGGAGGAGATGCCCTTCCAGATATTAGGATGCTCAACGAGATGGAGAAGACCTACCTCAAAGGGCTTCAGAAACAGGTAGATCCTGCATTGTCACTGCCTGATGACGGATTCATCTCTCCATTGAAGACCTATCCTGGTGCGCTGAACTTCCATAGAACAGGGTTCTCCAGTGCCGACATGATTGCAGAATTGCCTACAGGGGAAGTCAGGTATGCCGATATGAAGATGGGACAGGTCAGAGAATCAATTGATAAGTCCTTTTATCTCGATTTAATGGAACTCCCTGGACCAATGGCACCTGATGGCGATGTGATGCGCTTCACTGCAACCGAGATCGCTATGAGGCAGAGGGATAGACTGATTATCCTCGGCCCCATTGTTGCCCGTCAGGAAGCAGAATTCCTGTCTCCCTTGATAGAACGGACCTTTATCCTCATGGTCAGAGCAGGCTTGATGCCTCCACCTCCTCAAGTCATGCAGGAAATGGATATTATGGTGGAATATGTCAATCCTGTCAGTGTCTCCATGCGTTCGGTAGAATTAAATGCCATAAGTCAACTGATTCAGTTCATAATGCCTCTTGCACAGGTAGATCCTATGGCAATCGAAAGACTGAATATCAGTAGAATCACGGAATTGGGAGCAGAAATACTGAGAGCACCTGCATCTGCAATACGAACTAATGAGGAAATGGAAGAGATAATGAAGGCCAGACAAGAGCAGATGGCAGCACAGCAGGAAATGATGATGGCACAAACAATGTCAGGAGTTGACAAAGAAACTGCAGAAGCAGAAAAAGCTCGCAGGTTGAATTAATGTTCCAAAAAGAAAAAAGAAGACGTACAATCTATTATGAGATATTCAACAGCCCTGCAGGACAGGAAATCCTTGTGGATCTGTCACGGGCTTATCATGTGCTTGATACTACCTTTGTCAAGGGTGATTCACACCACTCTGCCTTCAACGAAGGCGCACGAAGCGTAGTAATGAGCCTAATCAGTCTGGCAGGAACTTCTCCACAGGAAATACTGCTTAGACATAAGAAACTGGAAGAAGAGCATGGACGAATCGACCAGTGAACCCGCTGCACCTGCTGAAGCTGCACCGGATAATTCATTTGATTCTACCTCTCTCCAAGGAGAGTTGGCTAGTGAACCCAGTCTCAGGAACTTTGATTCAGTCGATAAGCTGGCTCAAAGCTATGTCCATCTCGTTCGTAAGATGGGCGCACCACCTGAAAACTTCGTACAGATCCCTAAAGAGGGAGAATCTTGGGACGGAGTTTATGAGGCTTTGGGGAGGCCTTCTGAGCCGAGTGGTTATAATCTTGATGATTATGAGCCTACTCCTGGCACTCTGGATGACTTCCGTAATCATGCTCATAAGATGGGCCTTACTCAGCAACAAGCGGAACACCTTCTGAACTCATCTATAAATGAAGCTCAATCAGCACAACAAAGGAACAAAGATCAGCTGAACGATATAGAGATGGAGGCGCAACGCCAGTTGAATAGAGATTGGCCTGGAAAAGAGTATGATCGTAATATGGAATATGCCAGACGAGCATTTTCTCAGTTTGCAACTCCTGAACTGTTATCGTTTGTAGAAGATACCCGTTTAGGCGATCATCCTGAAATACTGAAGATGATGGCTAAGATTGGACGCAGTTTCTCAGAACACAATCTGTTGGTAGGTCAAGATGCGCCAACTCAGCTTAACCCAGTGGCAGCAGAGGATAAGATTGCCGAAAAATTTGGAGATGCCGAATTTAATGAGGCATATCTGAACCGTGAACATCCGAATCATAAAAATGCAGTAGCACAAATGAGTCGGTTGTTCCAAAGTGCTAATCCTCCTTCGTAGGAGATTAGTAAGTCCAGTGGAACCTTTCGGGAGATAATCGTCACGACCTCCTGATGAAGGGTTTCGGAGTCCAGTAATGGGTAACTCCCTAACAGCGGACACCAAACTCTAACTTTCTGAAAGGTTTCTATGGCTTATGATGCTATAAATACCTCGTATGTGAAGCAGTACAGTGCGAATGTCCAGCACTTACTGCAACAACGGGGTTCAAGGCTTCGGGGGGCCGTAACTCTCGAAACCGGCAAGACGGGCGAAGAGGTCTTCATGGACCGTATAGACGCTACGGATGCCGTTGAGGTCACATCTCGTCATGCGGATTCTCCGCTGATGGATGTCCCACATGATCGCAGGCGTATCACGCCAAAGGATTATGACTGGGGCAAATTAGTCGATAGCCCTGATAAACTGCGGTTGCTCTATGATCCGACAAGTCCTTATGCCGAAGCAGCAGCGATGGCAATGGGTCGGAAAATAGATGACATCATTATTGATGCAGCTTTTGGCACCGCTTATGGTTCCGGTGCTGATGCAGGAGCTTCCGCTAATGAAGCCATCCCGTTCAGTACTGATTTCCAGATTGCTGAGAATTTTCAACAAGGGAGTGGTACTTCTGGTACTACTTTAAGTGTAGATAAGCTCATCCGAGCACAGCGGATGCTTCAACAGAATGAAGCTGATGATTATGATGTTGGTGGAGGTTCGCCATTGTTCATTGTCTGTTCGTCTGCACAAATCGAAGGTATGCTGAATGATCCAAGTTATGTGGATCGTGACTTCTCTCCTCTGTATGCGCTTTATACTGGGGAAGTTGACACTTTCATGGGATTTAACTTCATTCGCACCGAAAGAGTACCTATCGCTTCAAATGTAGAATCTGTTCTTTGTTTTCACCGTGCTGGAATGGGATTGTGTGTCTGGGAAGATATCGTTGCTCGGGTTGAGGAACGCCCTGACAAACGATTCAGTACTTACGTCTACTTTCGGATGACGATGGGAGCCTCACGCCTGGAAGAAAAGCGTGTTCTCAAAATCCTTTGCACTAACACTGCAACATCATAATCTGAAAGGAGAAATATGGCTGCAATAACAGCAGGAACAGCCCCAGAGTTTTATGCTATAAACATGGGGAATACCGCCCAAAGCGGTAATGCAAAACCTGTCTTTCTTGATGTTGCTGAGATGGGTGGACGAATCCGTATAGCTTACGATTCGTTTATTGCTGGAACAACAGGGACATGGGCAAAGGATAAAATTGTTCATGTCGCTGTACTTCCTAAAGGGGCAAAGATATGGAGAGTCCGCATCCACCAGTCGGCTTCTGGTGGTAATAGCAAAACTATATCTTGTGGTTATCTGCCTACTGACGGAACTACAGCAGGAGAAGATGTAAAGTTTTTACCGGCAACCGTTGCGACAGGTACAGACGCATGGTTGACAACTGTTGAAGCTACGGCTGGAGTAGGTTTTGCTCTACCAGCAGAAAGCTGGATTACTCTGACTCATGCAGGGGGAACTGGTGCATTTGCTGCTTCTACTATCAAAACGGTAATTGAGTGGACCATCGACTGATAGGTAACATATGGCGAGTATAATCGATATTTGCAATATTGCGCTGACCAATCTTGGTGAGCAAAAGATTGTCTCCTTACAGGAGAATAACGAGCGTGCTCGTCTATGTAACCTACGGTTTCCAGATGTTCGGGATACGATCCTCAGACTTCATCCCTGGAACTGCGTAACGAAACGCTCCGTGCTTGTGCGTCTTGCAGATGCACCTGCATGGGGCTTCACTTACCAGTACCAATTGCCTAATGACTGTCTGAGGGTCCTATCTTTGAGTGAACCTACAATTACTTATCGTATAGAAGGAAGAGTCCTTCTGACTGATGAGACATCTATTAAACTCAAATATATTTATCGCCCTGAAGATCTCTCTGTTCTGGATGCGTCAATCATTACGCTGTTAGGACTAAGGATGTCTTGGGAATTGTCAGAACCGCTTACTGCTAAGACTCAACTCAAGAATGAAATGTACAGCAAGTTCTCGATTGAGTTGGCATCAGCACGGAGTATGGATGCCACAGAAGGTACTGTAGAATACTACTCTGGGTCTACATGGCTTGATTCAAGACAGAGCAGCAATGTATCCCCGTGGAGACCAATAGATGCGCCTGCAGAAGGATATCCTAAAAGTTCTTAGGATATGGCTACTAAATACAGGGTTCAGCATTCTTTCGCTGCAGGAGAACTGTCTCAAAAACTCCATGGACGCTTTGAGAGCGAATTATATAAGCAAGGCGTAAAGACCCTAAAGAACTTCGTTCCGTTGCTCCAGGGGCCTGCTAAGAGGCGACCTGGAACCTATTATGCGGCCGATGCAGAACAACAAGCTGCAAACGGCTCCCGTCTAGTACCTTTTTACTTCGGTGAAGAACAGAGTTATGTGCTGGAGTTCAGCAATGACAAGATCCGGTTCTATTCGCAGGATGTTCAGCTAAAATATACAGGTGCTATAACTGGGATTACAATAACGGATGGTGGAACTGGGTATACTGCAGGGGCTCTTGTTGTTAGCAATAGCAACTCGGGAGGTACGGGTTTAGCTGGGAGTTACTTAGTCGATGGTAATGGGAAAATAACTAATATTACTATCGATAATCCTGGCAGCGGATATGCTTCAGCCCCTGACATAGATGGTGATGCTGGTGGGACTTCCTGCGTATTAACACCGATTATACATTTAGAAACTACACCATATGTTGTAGAAGGCACAGGATATACTGCTACTGAGATCCATGAAATCGACTGGACGCAAAGTGCCGATGTTCTTTATATCGTTCATCCTAATCATAAACCAAAACGCCTAGAACGTAGGATTAAAGAATCAGGTGATGAGAATTATGATATACGGGCAAACGACAATACAGTATGGACACTGGTAGATGTAGACTTTGAGGATGGGCCTTGGGATTCAATCAATATCGATAATACTAAAACGATCCAGGTCGGCAGCGATTCTGCTGCATTTGTCGAAGTTGATGGTGTAGGAATAGACACTGCTACCAACAGATTTGTCCTTTATGGTCATGGACTCTTCAATGGAATGAAGATCCAGTTCGGTGCTTCCGTACAGGCAATTAGTGTTCCCACTGCTGGAGTCGGTACAGGTTATGGAACTACATCTGGTGATTTAGCGATCACAGCAGGTGGTGGGACAGGCGAGAATTTCGCAGGTACATGGACATCTTCAGGAGGTAAAGTTGTTTCTGTTGCACTTACTAATGGTGGTAAAGGCTATACATCCACTCCCACTATAAAAGCAACTCACCCTTCAGGAGGTACCAGTGTTGAGATTACTATAGATAAAATGGGTCAGGATAATCTTGTGACTGCAGGATCTACTCTTGACTCAGAAACTGAGTTCCCTAGTCTGGGAACAAATTATTATGTAGTGAATGCCCTCTCATCCTCTTTTCAGATTGCATTAGATCTAAATGGTTCACCACTGGAATTCAAACTGTCAATCAAAGATAAACAGCAAATTACTGAAATAGAAGTCCTTGAAGGTGGCGCAGAGTATAAAGGATCGGAAGGAGACGGCACTGGGACAATAGCAGTAACTATTAGTGGCAGCGGAACTGGAGCAAGAGCAACAGCTACATTATCTGAAACATCAACAGGTGTGGTTGAATCTGTTGCAATGACCGATAACGGTCATAATTATGGAAGTGTAACGGTACAAATTAAGCATGATAATACTGATACATCTAATGCTAATCGTAGAGAAGCTACACTCGCTGCAACCATAACAAACCCTGCAACTACGGAATGGGGAGGTAAACTACTGATTAATAAGTATATTATCCCAAAGGATTCAGTATGCACTCTTACTGCAAGCAGTGCTATTTTTGTTGATGGGACAGACGATGTAGCAGGTAAAGAAAAACTTATTAGGATCAATGTTTTTGGTGGAGATGAGGCAGAAAAAACAAAAGGTATCAGATGGGCATGGTTTAAATTAATTGTAGGTGGTATCGATCAATCAGAGGCAGGCAAAAAAGCCACGGCAACTAATTATAATGAAGTCGGTCTGGTCGATACTGATACAAGAGAATATAGGTTCGGTATATTCGGTGGGGAAAAACTATGGCCCTCCGTTGTTCAGATCTATCAGCAGCGTCTTGTAGTTGCATCCACCACCTATCACCCCACTACAATTTGGTGTTCCGAGGCAGGCGATTTCCACAGCTTTGCTCCTGATACTAAAATAGGAGTATCAACTGGAGATTCCGATTCCATAGGACAGTCTATCCTTGGAGAGCAAATCCTAGATAATAATGCTATCAGTCTGACTATCGACTCCGATACAGTCGATTCCATATACTGGCTTGAAGAAGGGAAGAAGCTGTCACTAGGTACATCAGGAGGGATATTCAACCTCTATGGTTCTGAACAACTATATACCATATCACCCACGAACTTTACCATTGTCCGAGCCACATCCTGGGAAGCAGCAAATATCAGGCCAGTAAAGGTAGGTAATGCCCTGCTCTATATACAGTTCAATAGACGTAAACTGAGAGTCATGACCTTCAGTGGTGCAGATGTCCAGTATGAATCACAGGAGATCTCCTATCAGGCAGATGAATTGGTAGGACAACAACTCAAAGAGATTTCCTATCAGAAACAACCTCACTCTCTAACCTGGATAATCCTGCAGGATGGGACATTAGCCAGTATGTCCTATGAAGACACTCTAGAAACCGTAGGTTTTGGCAGACATACAATAGGTGGAGTCGAAGGAGCTACAACATTTGATGCAACAAATCCTTTAATTGTAGTTGTAGGGACAGACAAAATCACATTAACGGGGCATCCCTTTATAACAGGAGATTGGGTTACTTATTCTAATAATGGTGGAACGGACATTGGAGGAATAGAAAACAACAAGAACTACTATATTATAAGAATCGATGCCAATACAGTGCAGTTAGCAGCATCTTACGAGGATGCAGTAGCATCAACTGCAATTGCAATCGATTTAACTTCTGTAGCTGCCGGTAATTCAGCCCAGGATCTCTTGTCTGCCTCATCTACAATCAATAGTAAATATGGCACTCAAGCTAAAGTAGAATCTATTGCGGTTGTTCCCCGAGATGGCAGAGATCAACTCTGGATGATTGTACATAGGGATAGTGGTCGATATGTTGAATTCTTGGAGAAGTTTTATGAGCCAACTGAAAAGACTCAGGATCTAGCTCATTTTGTGGATTCAGGTCTTTACAAAACCAGTATTACAGCATTCACTTCTGCTAGTGGATTCAACCACCTCGTAGGTCAATCATTGCGTGTATTGGCCGATGGTGCAGCGCATCCTAATGTAACCGTGGCAAACGACGGGTCTATTGCACTAGAAAGCTCAACCAAATCACTGGTTGCAGGATTACCTTATGATTCACAGGTTACGTTCCTACCTGCTAAACAGGCATCCGATGGTACTCTATTTCTCGTAGGTAGAGATCGAATTGTCAAAGCACATATGTTGCTTCATAACTCTTTAGGGTATAAAGTAGGACTGGAATCAACTGCCGATGCAGATCTGGAAGAGATTATCTTCCGTTTGACTCAAAATCCAATGGGACAGAGCGTTCCTTTGTTTACTGGGACCAAGATAACCAACATTCTTAGTGCTGCCCTTGACGAAGAAACTCTTAAAATGCTTTGTGACCAACCATTTCCATTAACCTTGATCGGTATGATCAGTGAACACGAGATGAATATCTAATGTATTGGTGGGCTTTTGCAGGTGCTGCTGCTTTAAAATACATGTCAGCACAAAAACGTACTGGTCTTAAAAAGCAAGATTTATATGATTCTGCAAGTCAGGATGAATTATATGCTGATCAAATCATGCGGACTCATAAAAAGAATGCACAGCAAAAAAGAGAAAACCTTTATAGATTTACTACTCAAAGAGCGGATCAGGCAGGTCAGGAGCGTAAGAAGATGCTCATGGCAAGCGATAGAGCCTCGGGCAAACTAACAACTGCTATCGCTGCTTCTGGTGCTAAATTAGGTGAAGGGACTACTTTGGATCTTGAAGTACAACAAGCAGTAAATGGCTGGATCACTCAGAAAGAAGCAGGTGTTAGAGGCTTATCTGATATAGAAATGGCAAGTACACAATTCAATCAATGGGCTGATGCAGATTTTGAGTCCAGCAGAATGCATTATGATCGTCTGATAACAAGTGCGAAACTGAAACGTAAACAAGGTCACAGAATCCAAAAACAAGGTGATATATCTAATCTAATGGATATTGGAGCTATGTTTTTAGAAAGTGATATTGAATATTCATCCGATTACGATTCCACAGGATGAAAATCCCTACTGAGAACTTCCAGAATATGGGTGTGCAGCAGGCTCAGATGCTGCAATCTCCTGGTATAGCACCCCCTCCAGGCCCCCAGCAGGCCCCCAAGAATATAGCTGACCAAACCTACCATGAAAGTGAGGAACGGTTACTTGGTTCTATCATGGGAGCACTTGGCAGAGCGCAGAAAAGCAAAAAGGGTATTTTTGTTAAAGAAAAAGAACAAGAGCAGGACTTACTTCAAAAACAACAAATCCGTGAATTAAAGAAGATCATTCCCCAATTACCAACTGATCAACTAGATGAGAAACATTTAGGAGAAATACTTAAAAATGAAGAAGGTGATTTTAAGCATGGTAAGAACGAAGAATATTCTGATAATAAGGATATAAATTCTGCACTAAATAGACGGTTGCAAATTGTTCAAGAAAATGTATTAGGTCAAGGCCTTGAATTGATCATGAAAGAACAAAAGGCCCGTTTAGGAATTTTAATGAAAGATTTCAATGAAATATCTGTGGAACAATTAGCAGCAGATTATCAAACAACAGGGAATGATAATATTCAGAACAAACTCCAAGAGTTATTTCAACGATTTAACGAATTTAAGGGATTGGGTCTTACAAGAAATGATCAACTCATTACACAATCCAGAAAATTGGAAGGCCAATGGCTTACGGCTAAGGCCCAAATAGATTACTTAAAAGATCCTGTAGCATTCGGCAAAATGCCTTTAGATAAAATGTTGGGTCCTACCGTGTCTGCTACTACAGATGATATCATTGTCAGAAAAGGTAAATACCAAGGCGATTATACGACAGCCTCTGTAATGACAGTATCAGAATTATGGTCCAACTCAGTAGATATGTCACATGCCAATACTAAACAACTTTTAGATGCAACATTGCTACATATGCATGGCTCAAAACTAGAGCAAGTTTGGGAAATGCCGTCAGGTATCTTTTACCAACGATGGCAGAGTCTACCTGAACATGAACGAGAAATTTATAAGAAAAAACATAGATCAGTAGTTAATGCATATAAAGGAGAGCGTAATCTTCAGAATCTAAGAGCAGAGCTTAGTCCTGATAATGAATCGGTATTTAATAGATATACGATGGTTAGAAATGGTCAGCTTAAACCTAATATAGCTACAATAAGAGCAGATTTCCCTGAAAATACTACAGCAGCCTTAGGCGTTGTCGAGCAATCTATGAAATTAGATGAAAATCAAAAAATGAAACTTCATGCTATAAACCATGAAAAAGTAATGACTGCACTTGATAATAATAGAATGAAAACGGTTGAGGAATATTTAGGTATGGCTGTAGGTGCAAGGGCAGGTGTTGGATCGTTAGAATTAAGCGAAAGGAGTATGATCCAATTAACAGGACTAAGGGATAAACTTGAAAGATCAGATATAGAATCTACTGCTACTGATTCACTAAATAATGCCCTCTATCCGATGGATATATCGCAACAGGGTGCAGTAGAAGATCAATTTCTAGAGGCTTTTAAAAAAGTTAGAGAAGATTCCGGTCAACCGAAACAGGGTATTGATGTAAAAAGTCTAAACCCACTAGAAAAAAATGTGTATGAGGCACCTACAAATGTGATTACTAACCATAAGAATCGGATCTTACAGGATTCTAGTGCTATTGCACTACGAGGTCAAACAGCGGAAGTTCAAAAAAGTTTTGCATCTCTTACAACATCAGATCAAGTAATAGCACAAATGGATCTTCTGGAGCAGAACACAACGCTACCTTCATATCTCAAAGATCAAATTCTGACCACACAGAAAAAGAGGGTGCCAATACTAAAAGAAAGAGAAACAAATAAAGATAAGCTTAAAATTGAAGAAGCGAAACAACTAAAAGCATTAGAAATTGAAGGGAATATAAGTACCGCCACTGATCTAAGTAATATCCCGTCTTTTGATGAGATCAAAAATGCACCTATCAATGAAGATCAGAAGTTAGTTCTTCAGACGGCACGCACTCTTAAAGGGTATGCAATTAATCTTAAAAAATCTAATAAGGAAGCTGGTGATATAGTTTCAAGGACATTAGCAGATATATCAAAAGCTCGGTCAGAGGATCAGGCTACAGAGGTTATCGCAGAATTAATTGAACAAGTAAATGATCACCGTTCTGTGTTTAAAGATTTGCCAGCACAGGATAAGTCTCAGCTTATGCAAACGCTATATGATAGGCAAAGACAAATTAAAGAGGCATGGGAAACTAAAGAAAAGTTAAAAAACCAAAGAGACAAAGAAGTTAGTACAGAGAAAATTAGTCGATTAATTCGGGGAACTAATGACCCTGCGGCTCTTAGAGATATTGAACAACAATTAAGGCAAGCAAGTCCGATTCAAGTAGATAAAGGTGGTGGGGTTATGGAAGCAATAGAGACTGGAGTAAGAGAGCCAACTGTTAAAGGAGGACTCTCTGGAATCCAAAATGAAATGTTGATCTCACTAGCTAATCTCCAGCGAAAAGCAATTGAAGCAGAGCGGAAAAAACCACAAATATCTATAACTGATCCTGCACACCGTCAATTTTATGACGAACAAAAGAGACTTTTGCAGACAGCTCAATCTTCAGATATAACGACTAAAGTTAAAACTAATATCAAAAATTTCAGGACAGAAAATAATATCAAAGAAGGGACTGTTTCCTGGTTATTTAATTTAGAGTCCGATGCTTTAAATAAACAAGATATTTTAAAGAACAGAGAAGTACGAAATAAATTTGAAACATATCTGTACAGGAATCCAGGTCAGGTTTTAAAAGAAGGAGCAGAAGCCTTCAGAAAAAGAGATAAGGGGAAGAAACCAGGACGGTGGTCACGTTTAAGCCATTTTGACGGATACGATTGGAGATCTGTTCAAGAACGGGCTAAAGATCGTTTAGATTTTTTGACACCAGATAAAGTTGAAGGTGACGAATTATTAAAAGGACAGCAGAATTATGTCGGTTATCTGTATAACATGGCATTCTTTTCAGAACAAAATGAACATTGGGCAAATCCATTAGAGAATAAAAATATTGAAGGCGATTCTTTAGGATCTCGACTTACAGGAAGTCAAAAAAGTCTTTTTCATGATATAGAAGAATATTTTTCTCTTGTACAAGATGGACTTGGTGATATGGCAGATATGGAAGATGAAGTCTCTATTGAATTACTTATGAAAGATCTATTAGATCCGAAACTACACAATAATAATCCTGCGGTTACTAAACTTACAGATCTAATAAAGCGATTTGCCTCAGAGCAAAAAACTAAATGGTCTTCTGAAATGAGTGGGGAAAGCCATATGGATAAAGTTACTCACGCTATCATGAATAAAAAGAATGCCAATGCAGCAGGTAATCTAGGTTGGTCCGATACTACATACGAGTACGGACATAATTCAGATACTTTCCAAGTTGTTGATGGCGATACAGTTAAAGTTCGTACTCCTACAGATAAAAAATGGAGATATATCCGCTTTAAAGCTGTAAATACAGCAGAATTAGGTAGAAAAGATGGTAAAGGTGAAGAAGCGAAACAAGCGTTAATAAACTATATTACAGAAAAAGGTAACGGTAGAATCAGGATCAAAGAATTTCCTCCAGGGAAATATGGTAGATCTACTGCATGGGCATTTATAAATACCAACGATTTGGTCCAATCATGGTTAATCGAAAATAACTATTCTACTATTTTTTCTTATGGTGGATTAGGAACTAAATCTAGTGAATTAAGAGCTGCCGAAAAAATAAGGCAGCAGAACCATGGTTTTTTTGAACAAAAATGATATGCCAGATAAACTAAACCCTTTATACACTTTCGATCAAATAGGCAGTACGATGGAAAGGTTTGGCCCTGAAGGGAAACAGTATTTTCAACAGGATATATGGAATCGATTGTATAAAAAGGGAGAAATGGATATTGGTTATTCCTTACATCAGTCTCAGATCAATGTGGTAAAAAATCCATTATCCACCGTTGATGATTGGAATTCTGTGGCAGGGCTTAACAGTGCTCGGAACCGATGGGGGCCTGGTTCTTTAGGTTATGATATCGCAATCAAAGAACAAGATATCTTAATTGAAAGATTAAGTAAGATAGAAAATATGGGTCATCTAGCTGCTGCAGTATCAATGTGGGATGATCTTGATGCTATGGCAAAATCTTATGTTATATCTTCATTCGGCATATCTCCTGATAATCATCCAGACATCACAAAAACCTTAATTAAACAAGCAGTTGAATCTCGGAAGTCTGATTATTGGCTCCAATATAATGTATTAGATAGAGATAATGATCTTGAGCTTATCCATCATATGACGCTTAGAAGTAATATTGTTAAACCTGGGCAACCTGAATCCGTGTATGCTGCCGTTGATGATGTGCTTAGTCACTTATATCAAAGATCAGTGGTAGGTTATATGGATGATACACAGATGCATATAGCATTGCCTAAAGATCCCAATATTCTTAAATACGGTATTAATGGTGATATGGTCGCTAATATAGGAGCACCTGCCTTTTTGCAACGTGTTTTAGATGTTCATGGAGGATACGAGAATCTGACTATTAATCTTACAGAAGGTAATGATGTCATTTTTGAATATATGCATAGGAATAATCTAACCATGGAAATGTTTAAAAGAGAGTTGTTCGCAGCAGATGGCTCTATGAGAGTTTCACCAATAGTTACGCCAGAAGGAGATGGATGGGGGTTAGGTATTATACATATGGTTAAAAATAAAAACACATCATGGTGGGAATGGGGCGATAACTATTTCAGTAATGAAGTTATTGGCTGGATAACCGATCAAGACGGGAAAGATATTAGAGGGACTTTTGAAGATGCTATTGAACATACTTTAACAGATGAAATAGCAAGAGGATATCTCCAGATACAACGTGAATGGGAATCATGGGGTAGTTTGTCGGCAGAGAGAGAGATTGGCCCGAGATCGATTGGACAAGTCCCATTATCAGTACAAGCAGATTATGATCCCGAAGGTTATGCATATTGGGATAAATTCATGGAATGGAACCAAGAATATAAAAATGCCCATACAGTTCCTCAGCAATTCTTGCAGTCAGCATGGTGGTATCCACTTAGAAGTCTCCAATCTTTTAGCACAGTTCATATGGATTATATAATTAAACCAATGGAGGAACATTTTAAGACTAGAGAAACAGGCCCAACGAATCGACCGACCAATGCACAAGTGCAAGCATATATAAATCAGAAAGCTGAGAAATATGGCACTTTGATGAAGAATATTGGAGATTGGTTTAAAAAACAGATGTATATAGATCCTGATTTTGACTATGAGTCATATCTCGGACCGCCTCAACCAATGATGGATAAAAGATACTGGCTAGATCATGAACCCATGAGGGATTTCATCTGGGATAAGACGCCACAACCCATAAAGGATTTATTGGATCAGACACATAACCTACTCTTCGATGAGACGCCAAAAACTTAGATTCACAAACGAAGGCTCTTTTAGGTGGGCTTTACAGAAGTATGAACCAGGAGGATATGGAACTTTTGTAGAAAGCATCAAACAAGGTTTTATTGAAACACCTGTAATGCAAGCAGTAGAGCGGGGAATATATGAATTATCAGAGTATACTTCTCCTTCTATTACCGAGGATCAATTTAATGAAATAACTAAAAATGTAGATGTCCAATATGAAAAAGGCATGACGTATGCCCAAGCAGATATGCTTAATAAAGTTCATATGAGAGATAATGCATATAATTGGTTCACACGGAATGTGGGAATGTGGGAACCGTCTAGAATAGGAGGGTTCCTCGTCGGTGGAGTAACAGATCCTTCAATGCTGCTCCCTTTTGGTGGACTTGTAACTAGAATGGCTGCGACATCCAAATTATTCTCTTCTGGTATACAAGCAAACTTCACTTCAAGAATGGGAAGACATCTAAGTGATATTGCGAAAACAGCAGGGACAGCAGGGACTTACGCAATAGCTGCAGAAGGAGTTATATGGCCCAAGAAAAATCGTATGCAACAACCATGGGGTATTACAAATGCTCTCACTGATGTCGCTTTTGCAGTAGGAGCAGGCGCAACTTTTGGAGCTTTTGCCAAAGTCGGGTCGGCATTGGTGAAACTGCCAGAAGCATGGAGAGCAGGTGCATTAACTAAAGCCAGTCAGGATTTAGCAGATGGTGAACTTGCTTCTCCAGGTATCCATCCTGATCCTACAAATCCTAATCGTACTGCTGGCGAAAGAAATCCTGAATATAACCAGACATCTGAAAGCTGGGCTGACGGACAAGCTCATGATTTCAATAGTGCAATCAATAGACTAAGACAAGAAGTTGATTCTATACTAGAGACTGATACTGCAAGAACATTTGCTGGTGAAGTTAAGGGAGTCGTTCCTGAAATTGTTCAAGGTGTAAGAGAAAAGGCTGGACTGGCTTGGGAGGCATGGGGTAAGGGGGATTTTCATAAATTCATTTCAAATGTACGAGACTGTGTTTTAAGAGGTAGAACATGATTTCCTGTGCTGCTGAATTATCTCATAAATATAAGATATCCGAAGAGGATGCTTTAGATATTCTTGCTGCATTTGATGATGTAGAGAATATTAAAAATATTTCAGAAAATGAGATGACAAGGCACGTTTTCCGTTTGGAGAGTGCCAGTATGGGCAGGAACTATTTAATCAATAATAGAGTCCCATTCTTTAAATCCCTAATCACAGGTGAAAGGAATACTGTTTATGGAAGAATGATGGATTTGCTCAATACTGTTGCTAAAGATCAAGCGACATTAAGACAAACTAGGATGGGAAGGATCTTAAATAAGATGCCTTTCCCGAGACAACTGTTTGCTCGTAGAACAAGAGAAGACGCATTTGTTAAAGCATATATAGAAGAGAGTTTGCCATTTGAAGGTAATCAAAAGGGTAAAGTCAACGATGCCTTCACTTTAGCAGAAATGGTATGGACAGAGAAAAAAGCTCAAGTAGATAATGCCAATCAGTTCGGTGCAGGGATGTTATGGCGTAATGACCATGTGACACAACAATGGCACGACATTACACGAATGGTTTCTGCAGGTCCATCTGCATGGGTCAAATTCATACATGACCGTCTTGATTTTAAAAAATCATTCAATGAGAACGGTATTTCACTAGCAGATTTATCACCCAAAGCTAGAACCGAATATCTAGAAAATGTTTATAAAGCGATTACTAAGTCAGGATCAGAATTTGAATGGACCAATAATGTAATGGAGAAATCGTTAGCTAAACGCATGCAGATGAGCCGTCACCTTCAGCTTAAAGATTCTACATCATGGCTTGAATATAATCAAAAGTATGGTCATCAAGATCCAATGGGCGCAGTGCTTGAGAGCATGAATATTATGGATGACCGCATCGTTCTGCTCCGAGCACTCGGGAGTAATCCCCGTCAGGCTTTTCATTATCTGCGTAGAAGAATGGAAGGTGAGAAAATCTTCCTTAATAGGCAAGGAATCATTGAAAAATGGGATGAGAAGGTTTTTTCTGCACTTGAAAAGAAATGGTTGCCTTATGCCAAGCGTGATAAGAAAACAGGTGAAATAAGAGGATTGGATTCTGTTTTAGTAGACGCACTTGAACCTGAAGCAAAACTCAATGTTATATATGCAAAAGCTAAATACAATGAATTCGTTGATAATGCAGATGCTCGTACTCCACAGAAAGTAGAATTAACTCCATTACAAAAGGATCAATTGAATTCTATGTGGAAATGGGTAAGTGGAGAGACATTTGTTGTCGGTAGACCGTCTATAGTGAAATTCATGCAGGGGATGCAAGCATCTCTGATAACATCGACATTAGGTAAGGCAATGATTTCATCATTTGGAGATGCAGCAACAGTAGCAGTGAATCTCCATGGTCATGGAAGAGGGTTTCTCGGGTCTTATCACGATATTATTAAAGCATTCCAGGCAAAGCTGAACACTGTTCAGAACAAATTGGAACGAGTGTATATACTCAATCAAATGAATGTTGGATTGGAGGGAGTTATTCAAGAAGCATTCAGTAGGTATTCTGCAGTTGCTGATAGTGGAACTGGGCTACTAAATAAAATGCAAAATACCATGTTCGATGTGAGTTTCTTGAATAGTTGGACCAATATGTGGAAGGAAGTTTGGGGGAGAAGTGCTTCGATGCATATGGCAGCATCAGTTAACAAAAGCTGGTCGAATCTGCCAGATGGATTTCGGAAAGCATTAGGAGAGCATAGAATTCGTGAAGCAGATTGGAAGGAACTCCAGAAGGTAGGAGGTTTTACTCTTAAACAGAGACTTGGGAATGATCCAAAATACAAGAAACTGGATCTTACAGATGACGAATTTATCACTCCAGATTGGATTGCAGAACAGATAGGAGGTGAAAAAGGACGTAGATTAGAACATAAACTGAATAGTTTCTATATGCATGAAGCTAGGATAGCAGTTCCGACACCTGAAACGAGTGATCGGGCATTCATGATGAGAACATTTCAACGAGGTACAGTTCCAGCAGTAGTTGCACAAATGTTTTATACCTTTCGTTCTCATCCTGTAGTGATGATGCGTAAGGTTTTACCAAGGATGTGGGAGATGGGGTTACCCTCCCTCCTTCACTTGACACCCATGATAGGATTAGGATACGCTTCTCTGGCAGTAAAGGATATGATCAAAGGGAAGGAGCCTAGAAGCCCCAATGACCCTCAAGTAATGCTGCAAGCCTTTGCACAAAGTGGTTTTGCAGCCGGTATCGGTGACTTTTTCATTGAGGAAATGGGACGGCATCATTCGACTCTAGACGAATCACTAATAGGTCCACACTATGAATTCTTTAAGGACGTTGCATCACTGGGCAAAGGACTTGTCACAGGACAAGATGGTGCTGCTGATGCGTGGGCATTACTTAGAGAACGTACTCCATTCATGAATCTGTTTTATACTGAGCTTGCATATAATTACCTCATTCACTATCAGATGATGGAATCATTGCAACCTGGATATGTTCAAATGATTGAAAACTGGAGCAAGGGAGTAGATCAGCAGAGATATTTTGACTGGTTGCGCCCATCTAATTTCGTATCCTACGGAGGGCCTTTCAGATGACAATACAATCTCAGAATTATCGTGAAGCATGGGTTGCTTCAGGCAACGAGACAGCACGGACAGGACCGTATGATACACCTGCTCCGGTTTATGCTGCTTCAGAAATTAAGGTATATGTAAATGGTGTACTGCAAGAATCAGATGATCATGAAGATTCTACAGATCAATATGCGACTACAGTAAATACAACTCTTAATACAGGAACTGTTAGTTTCCGAGCAGGCCATATACCTGTTGCTTCTGATGAAATAGTTATTGTTCGTGATCTTCCTATTACCCAGTTGTCGGATTACATAAATAATTCAGAACTTGATGCAGAAAATCTTGAACGGGATATAGATAGGTCGGTATTAATATCGCAACAACTTCAGGATGGTAAGGAATATGGGATCAAATTTGCTTCATATCTTCAAGGTACTACAGGATTTGGGTCAGGAGGGTCTCCAGAAAAGGCAAGTACAATTACAGTTACAAATGCAAATCGGCTCAATAAGATCCTAGCATTTGATGGTTCTGGAAATATCAATGTTACTCAGGAAATTGGTACATATCGTGGGAACTGGGCCACAGGGAAAGTATATAATGTTCGTGATTTAGTTAAAGATGCAGGTTCGGCTAATGGTGGAGCATCTTCAAATAATATCTATATATGTAAAACAGCACATACATCAGGGACTTTATCTTCAGATCTATCTGCTAATTGGGATCTGATTGTTGATGCTGCATCAGCTACTACGGCTAGTTCTACTGCTGCTGGTTCTGCAACAACAGCGTCTGAATGGGCCTATAAAACTGATGGTCAGGTAGCCAGTACTGATCACTCTGCAAAAGCATGGGCTGTCGGGGGTACAGGAGTTACAACTACAGCATCAAAAGGTGCTGCAAAAGAATGGGCCGTAGGAACTGGAAGAATTGATGATCAGAGTTCAGGTGAGTATTCAGCAAAGGAATATGCAACAGGGACAACAGTAGCCTCTGGATCATCTAAAGAATGGGCAGTTAATGCTGGATCAGCAGAAGTAGCAACAGGTGCAGGTTATAGTTCAAAGGCATATGCCCAGGACACAGCAAACGATATAGGAAGTTCAAGGGACTGGGCCACAAAGACCGGTGCGGTTGACGGTACGTCTGATTTTTCCTCTAAGGCCTATGCTGCTGATGACTCCAACGATATAGGTTCATCAAAGGACTGGGCAGTTAAAACATCTGCTGTAGTCAACTCGGTAGATGGTTCAGCAAAGGCATATGCGATTGGAGGAACAGGAGTTACAAGTACAAGCGGTAAGGGGGCAGCAAAAGAGTGGGCTACTACAGCAGAAAATTCGAAAGTCGATACGACTGGTTATTCTGCATTACATTATAGTGCAAAATCTAAAGCGTATTCTCAAACAGTTGGTGCTCAGGTTACTAATGATTCAGGAACAGCTAATCAAGGCTATTCTTCCAAGGAATATGCTATAGGAGATTTGACTGCAACGGGAGGTTCTGCAAAGGCATGGGCAATAGACTCTTCATCTCCTGATGGGACAAGTGAGAAATCTTCTAAGACATTAGCAGCAGAAGCAGCAGTTAGTGCTGGTACAGCAACTACTAAAGCAGACCTTGCTGGAGATTATGCAGAGAAAGTAGATGGTGCAGTTACAGGAAGTGAATTTTCTGCTAAAGCATATGCTGTTGGAGGTACTGGTGTAGATAATGCGGCAGGATCAGCCAAAGATTGGGCTATCGGTGGTGGTGGGACTATGGCTAATGAGGTGATTAGTGGTGAATATTCTGCTAAATACTGGGCAGACAAATCAGAGACTGCGTATGATAATCTTGATGATAATTTCTTAGGTTCAAAAGCTACAGGCAATCCTCCATCTAGTGCCTCTCATCCTGCTTTAGATAACGATGGTGATGCATTAACCGCAGGAGATATCTATCTTAATTCTGATGATGGGAAACTCTATTATCATACTGGAAGTGGAGGTGGTGCAGGATGGGAATCATTTGCATCTACGAGTAATACCATAGTTGCAACGAGTAATAATGCACTTACCCTCAAAACACTAGATAACAATAAAAATGTCATCATTCAACCCCATGGGACAGGTGATATAGACTTTTCTGGTGCAGATGTAATTAATGTTGGAACTATTGCATCCACTACGTTCACAGTAACCGCAAATAACACAACCGATGAAACTGTTTATCCTATATTTGTAGATGGTGCTACAGGAGCACAAGGTGCTGAATCTGATACTGGACTAACTTATAACCCTAGTACAGGGACGTTGGCTGCAACAAACTTAGAGGGTACTGGGATTCTTACTGGCCTCACATTAAGTGGTGCATCTCAATTTAACCATCAACTAACAGTTGGAGCAGATACTGACGGACATGATGTTAAATTTTTTGGTAATACCAGTGGCAAGTCTTTCCTGTGGGACGAATCAGATGATGCTCTAAGGGTTACTGGGAAAGATGATGGTAATACGATACTTGAGGTTAGTGACGGGACTAATTCTTTATTCAAAGTCCGCAATACTGAACTTGTAATAAATGATGAGTCACGAGATACAGATTTTCGGGTAGAGTCAGACGGTAATACTAGCGCACTGTTTGTAGAGGGTTCATCAGGCAGAGTCGGAATTGGAACACAATCTCCTCAGAAAACCCTTACAGTATCCAGTGGGGATATGCAGGTGTTTGATGGTGTCAACGACTGCTTATTATATCTAGATCAGGGCGGTGATACTGCATCTCCTACTAAATCGTGGTTCCTGCGGTCTGCGTCAGATGGCAAATTCACTATAAAAGACGTAGATCAGTCCGAAGATCGTTTGATTATAGATACCTCTGGTAATGTCGGCATCGGAGATACTGACCCGTCAGAAGCGAAGCTGAGTGTTTACAACAATACTTCAGGTGATTATGGGATTAAGATTGAACAAGATCAGGCTTCTAGTGCGCTGTTTATAGATCAGGATAATAATGCAGCAGCACTTGAAATTGATTCAGAAGCAACTACTCAAAATTCATTTAGATTAAATAGTGCAACAAATACAAGTGCTCATGTAATGTCAATTCAGCAATGTAATAATTTAACAACTGGTAGTATAGCATCTTTTCATGCTGATGGTGGAGATACTAATCCTCGCAATCTTGTAGAAATTATTAATGATGACCCTGCTGCAACTGGTGCTATTGGGTTAAAAATTCAACAGGATTCTACTGCTCCTGCGCTTGTGGCAATGGGCGATGTAGGCTTCGGGACAACTGACCCAGAAGGGTGGGGGTTACAGATATACGAAGGCTCTGATGGAGATGCCGCTTTGTTAGCATTAAGGAACCCCAACAATCATTCTAATTCTGCCTCTCATATGAGGTTTATTACATCTAATCATGCTAGGGCAGCAATCGTTGGTAGGTCTGGTTCAACCTCAAATGCCCGTGGTAAACTTGCTTTCCAAACGAATGTCGAAGGGAGTGGTTTGTCGGATGTTATGACATTGGATTCAAACAGACTTGTCTATGTCAATGGCAAAGTCGGCATAGGGACTACTCCTGCTTCTATATTACACGTTTCGCAGGCTTCTGGCACTGGACAGGCTCGATTTAATGCTAACCCATTCTTAATTGATTTTGAGGCAGCACAAAACTCAACGGGAGCTAATCTCGGTTCGATAAGAAGTTTTAATAGTAGTGTCGAAATGGGGAGGATAGAGTTCCAGCAGGGTGGGGCAGTTAATAGCGGAGATATTATCTTCAAGACAGCGAAGACTGGGACAAGCACTCAACGAATGGTAATAGACGAAGATGGCAAAGTCGGCATAGGGCCTGGTTCACCACATTCTTCAAGCACACTTGATGTATCAGGACGCATAGGGGGAACCTCTACTACATTCGGCCACCATATTGGTACACAGTATAGTGGTGGTTACGGTGGCGTAGCGAGTTCTTATGCAATTGTATGCCCTAGTTCGCACGGGATTATGTACATTATAGCTACAGGAGGGGGAGCGACGTTCAACGATATATTAGTATTGATTTGTTCAGGGATGTCTGGCGTAGGTAGTCATGTAGTGATTGCTGACCACGGAAGCCGTGGGATGGTGGCCTTTGATTCATTTACGCATAGTGGGCATACGCATACAGTTAACATTACGACTGGTGATTATTACACAGAAAGTATTAATGCATATTGGATAGGATTTGGATAATGGCAATTCAAGAACTTTTAGCAAAAGTAACAGCACTGGAGAACACATGACTTATATAGAAGAAATAGAACAAAGGTTAGGACAGATACAGAACGCATTTATTAACTGTGATTCTACTCAATTTGCCAACCTGCAATCACAACTTAATCAACTCCTCGGTAAGCGTGAAGGATATAATTTTGCTATGGAGGAAGTTAACTTAAAGGAAGAAGAAAAGAAACCTGAACTGAAGGTTGCAGAGAATAAGAAAGCGTGAACATTCTATTCTATAGGTGGCTCGCCAGATTTATATTAACAATCGGTGAAGTCATCTTGATTGGATATGTTATCTATCTTATTTTTGGTGGAGGAGTAATTGAGGAAGGATTGATGAATTCTTTATCAGTAGTTTTAGGAGCTTTAATGCTGAACTTCGGTAAATCCAGCAGCTATTGGTTCAGTAATGAGAGTAATGATACGGAAGAGTCAAAGAAGAATGCTTGAGTATGTATCACTCGAAACAGCAAGTACGATTATCACCGTAGCATTTGGGTTTTACCTAGCAAAGAAGATGCTTAAATGATTGATTCCTTGATAGGTATTCTGGAGACGCACGGGATCACAGGTTTGATGCTTGGGATCATGTCATATATTGTACTCAATCAAATGAATACGATTAAGACAATGACGAGACAACATAAAGAAACTCTAGATATATTTGCTATCAAGATTGAAACGAAACTGGATTCCATAAGTGGAGATGTGGCAGATGTAGATAAGAGTGTAGCTAAAGAGGCTGGTATAAGGGAGGCTGAATCAAGACGTAGGAGATACTGATGGCTGATCAATCGGAACCTGTTTTAGCTGTTCCTGTTGGTAAGGTTATGTGGCTATTAGTAGCAGTGATTATTTACTTAGCCTATGTGGTTCTTGGGTTTACAGATCATGTAGAAAAAATAATAGTTAATAGAGCAGAGAAGCTATATTCTGTAATTGATCATGAGATGGACGACACGAACGATAACTATGAAGAAACTTTACAACTCCTCTTACAATCCGAGTGCGAAGAAGCTCTGATTAAATACAAGCAAATAGCCTGTCAGATAGAGACAAGAGGGCAGGTGCATGATATTGATTATCGTACTCATGGCACACATCCTAAAAGATAATGAACGAAGAATTAAACAACATTAGCTGGATTTACAGCAATTTGAATTTCGTCTTGATGTGTGTTTTTATCGTGGCGTATTCGTTGCTTGTTTTTTTTAACTCCAGCAAAACCAAGTTTGCTAATTTTTCTCGTAATATTGTATTCATGGCCTCTGGAATGTTATTTGTATATTACATCTTTCAGATCAGTTACTTAGAGGATTACCAGGAGTTTGAATATATCATTGCTTTCCTAATTGCACTTAGTTTCCGTGATCTTTTACCTGTAATTATTGATTTTGTTGTTGATATTTGTACTGCTAAATTAAAACAGATGGATGAAAAGATCAGGAAAGTTAAATGAATGGTCAGTATGATCCTGGTCTTAGGTATGTTGAAAATGAGTTCCTAGAAAGGAGGAGTATGCCAGTACCACCTTGGATGTTGACACTAGCATTTGAACTGATTAAGGACTTGGTTTTAGACGATAAACAAAGCCTTAAAGCGGAACATGTGGAGAAGGCTGTGGATAAAAAGTTTGACAGTAAAGCTATGGAAGTTGTTAACCAGTTAATCAATGATGACAAAAGTCATTCCTTCAAAAACCTTACTGATTTCCTTAAAGGATGATTGCTAAATTAATTACTTTACTAAATGATAAAGTCGTAATACAAATCACTATAACTGTCCTTGAGTATCTTGTTCAAAAGTCGAGTAATAAACTCGATGATGAAGTTGTTCGTCTGGTTCGGCAGAGGCTGTTGCCAAAAGAACCAGCAACCAAAGTTCAGCTTAAAAAGGCGTGAATTCCTTGTACAACCTGTCTTGCTTTATGGAGTTTTTATGGCTGGGAAGTATTTGACACCTCATTTCACAGTTGAAGAAATGAAATGCAAAGGTACAGGGATCTGTACGATGGATGAAGTGTTTATGGAGCTTCTTGAAGAGATCAGGAAGCTATATGGTAAACCTATTTATCCAATCAGCGGCTATAGATCTCCAGAACACAATGAGAAAGTTTCATCGTCAGGATTAAATGGACCTCATACTACAGGTCGTGCCGTTGATATCACTATTTACGGAACTGAGGCCAGGATATTGGAGCAGATTGCCATGAATAATGGCATGACTGGATTTGGCCTCAAGCAACATGGTCCTCATAAGGGACGTTTTATTCATTTGGATAACCTGGAAAGTGACCCGAAGATCCCAAGAACTCGACCTTGGGTCTGGACTTATTGAACCATACCTAACCCCTTCTGTTTATACCATTCCCAGCCTCGACTGCCCAACCCTACTCTACCTGGACTGACCCTTCGTCGCCCTGTCATACCTTTCCTCGATTAACTCGTCCTCACCGTGACTGCCACACCCCATTCGTCCTCAACTGACCCATTCTCGCCTTGCCACAATGATACCTGCCGCACCACAACGGACCTTACCTGAACAAAACACACCCGACCCGTCCATGCCTCACCAGATCTATGCTCACCTGCCAAGCCTAACACGGCCACAATCTAACTACCCCAACAGGCTTTGCCATACCTATACCTGCCATGCCTCATGGAGCCTTACCCCTATACACCTGACCGCTCCGCATTGTGCCATATCAGAACTGCCGAACCAATCCTCACCAATGCCTCTTAAGGCCCTGTAACGCCAAGCTGACCTGCCAAGACGAACCTCAAACCGCCACACTAGACCTAATCATGCCGTTTTCGACCTTGACACACCTTGACTGCCAAGCCTTAACGAATTATTAACTACCTCTCCATATTAATCCAAGTAGCACCATAACTGCCGACCAAGACGAACCGAACCTAGCCGTAGCCAGCCCAGACAAACCTCAGCTTGGCTCGACTGCCTCACCGTAACCTGCCCAATTCCAACCGGACCTAACAATGCCAAGACTGCCCCGTAACGCCAAACCCGATACTCCAAACCTCATTGCACCTCACCGAGGCCTCACCTCTCCGGGACTGCCTTACCAAGACTCTACGAACCCTGCCATTTAATGTAACTTAATGCCAAACCAAGACTGCCTTCCATACCAAAACAATCTAAGCCGCAACTCACCATATACTTCCCAACCAAGTCTATACATTTACAGCTTCAGTTACCTGATCTTGTGCTAGTGAAACAGTACTGATCACATCTTGTGTCAGTTTCATTCTTAATGTATCAACTTCCAATGTTTTAAGAGCATTGAGTCGATTATTCAGAGCATTAAGAGACTTCCTGGTATCATTCATTACTATTATCCAGTGATCAGGATTCTCTATTGCTGTTAATGTCTTTTCGTAGAAGTTCCTATCACCTTCCTTTACGTTAACAAATACAGGTGTTTCACTAACAACACCATCTTCTGAGACTACCCTTAAACTGCGTATAATCTTTCTAGCAGTTTGTTTCCTGTGTTCTGTAGCAGCAATAACATCATCCCATTCAAAGTCTGAATGCAGTGCTGATGAAGTATTTCTTGCATGATTTACTACCAACTCTGGAGTTATTGACCCGTACTGATCATTGATATGCTCTAGTTCATTACCTACATCATTAGGATTGGATTTGAACCATGCATTTTCATCCCATCGATATATCATATTGTCCTTTGGAAAGGGCGTATTTCTACGCCCATTTGATTAAGCGGCTTTAGCTAGTAACTCTTTATTTACTTCTAAAAGAGTAAAAGTGCCATTGGTTCCACCACGTTCCATTCTCCATTCACCAACTCCACAACAGAATCCTGCAAGTTCAAATAGGTTCAAGAGTTGTTCTGGACTGATTACATCAGCATTATATTTAACTGTTAAAACAACTGACCACTTCTTGAACTCACCACGGTATCTGATGTCAGTGGATTGTGAGATCTTTACCATATCTTCACGCATGACAGGTGGATCACCTATGATTTTGACAAGATCTCCATCGTCAGGAACGACATAGAACATTGACCGTGCATCGGTCATGGTCATGGTGGGAAGACTTTTTGCAGCCCTTACTGCTGCCGCTTTAAAACCTACTGCAGGGAATCCATATGGTCCTTTAGGATGTTTCCCATTTGAAAGAAGATACAAAGATTCTTCAAAGTCTTTTTGAGGGTTCTTTGCCGTATGAGGTTTAACTGCTTTCTTCATCTGTTTGTCCAGCATCATCTGTTTTGCTTTCTCCGACCAACGATGACTAATCAATGGTGATGTACCTCTCACGTTAAACTGTACTACAGCTATATTAGGAGGTTGAATGATGATTGGACTATTCGATTTTGACATAATTCCTTTATTTTTAATGAAGTTAATGAAATGGCGATCAAACACAATTGAGCCAACAGTCCTCTTCCGCACCGTTTACCATCATTGGATTCGACTCCTCCGGTAACTGTTAAGATAAGGTTCCTCGTCCGTTGTTCAAAGGATGATGACCGCCATATTCTTAAATATATTGTTGACGAGTCCATATGCCTATAGGTCGTGCATGGGCTTCCTTTCTTTTAGATTGTTGATATCCTATTTTTTCTAGACCAGAAGATTTTGAGAAGATTGCACCCATTACTTTTGGATTGATATCAGGTGGAGGAGGGAATATAGCCCATATGTCATCTGAAGTGACTGTGGCAGGATGTTCTCCTCTCTGTTCTTTCCTTCTTAAAATACGATGTGCATGTCTTCGTGCATGAGAGATATACTCTGAGCGTTTTTCTTCAAGCATAATCAGAGCTTCATCACGAAGTTCTCTTCCTGTTTTATTAGTTTCCAAAGACGTTCTCCTTATTATATTGGTGTGACTGCAACTGTTCCTTGGCTTGTTTCCATTGATGATTCTCTACGTCTTTGACGTACATCCAATGGAATCCACCAGAATCAGTATCAGTATGCATCAGAGATCCATGGAGAGTTACTTTCTCTCCAGATCCTATATTATCACGGATGAAATTGGCTACTGGACCGTTGGCTGTACATTGAAGCCATATAGGTCTGTTTTTGTATTTACCATGTTGAGTTATGGCAATACTGAAACGTGTAGTAGCTTTACCACTATCGTCAGTTGAAAACTTCGGAGGCTTGCCAATGTTACCTACTACTATAAGTGTATTAATCATAAATGCCTTCGATATAGATTGATCCCTTGTCGTTCCAGAACTTTTTGGCAACGATATGGAAAATAGACTTATCTTCATCCTTGAGGGAATCGAGTATACCCTTAACCAAGTTGTCAATGTCAGGTCGAGACTGATGACCTTGCCGAATCATCTCCAACTTCTTTTTCTTACTCCAGGTCTTGGGCATGGGGATATGAAATTCCATATAAAGCTGGTCATTATGTGCAAAAAACTCTCTATATGGTTTTAAAGCATCACGAAATGCATGGTAACGCAGGACACATGGCCTTTTCTTCCATACATCTCTCTGTGTCATTCGTGGTTTGCCTATTGGCGTAACTGGCAACCACATTCCTTTTTTCATGTAAAGCTGCTGAACACCTTCGCCTGTACGGTCCGTGGCATTATGAAAAAACACGGGGAATCCCTATGTAAGATTCGCGACTTATCAGTTAAAGAAGTATTTGTGGTTGTTAGTCGCAACAACCAAGGAGTCTTCTTCATGATCCAGCAGCTTGTGGTACAAATGTCATGCAGACTTGAGAGACTCTTCTTCTTTCTCGGAAGATGTCTCTGGTGAAGTATTCTTTGGTATAGAGGAAGCCTCCAGCAACTCTTTCTCTGATGAGTTTAGTGGTTTCCGTATCATAAATGACTTCGCTTCTGCAAATGAATGAATCAGATCTTTTAGTTTCTTTGGCATCTCCGTTGGCAATGTCTTCAGATCCTGCTTGAATTCCAGGGAGTGTTTCATCTGTTCCTTGTGATCCCTCAGTTTCTTTTCTGCCTTGTATGCCCACATGAATTCCTCTGGAGAGGGCATCCATCCCACCTTGTCTGGATGTCTCTGTACTTCGCCCCTTAGAAATTGTTGGTGAACTGCGTGTGCTATCTGATCGTCTGTCTGACTTAGTGCGTCTGCCCATGCTCTCAGTAATGTTGGGGTTATAGGCTTACTATAAGTTTCAGCAAGCCTAGTTACGATTAACTTATGTATAACCGATATATCACTTATGTCCGCTGCGGAATTGCTCATAAGCCTGTTCCTCGATAAATTGTGGATTTAATCCCTTGCCTCTATACATAGGCGTATTTGTATTGGATACAATACCTTTAGAGACTCCATTACTTTGTACAGGATAAATGCTTTTCCAGCCATTCATTATTGCATCGTCTACCATTTGGCGAAGATCATGTCCTTCATCCCTGAGCTTGATGAGCTTGCTTTTGAATAATACCAATGCTCTATCTGTCATTTTTGCCTTAATCGCTTTCCTATGTTCTTGGAATTCAATGACAAGCTCATTTATGTAGACTTCTTCTGATGACACAGGGACTATTTCTTTGGGGCAGTTAACTCGGCAATAACTTCAGAAGGGAATTCCTCTTTCAGTTGCTTAAGAGTTGTTATGATGGTTTGCATTTCATCAGGATCTTGGAAATTCCTCACCCATATATCCCAATTCTTGTCTTTGAAAGCCTGAATTCTCTTATAGGTTTCAACTGTATAGTGTGCATTCCCGTCAGGCCCCAGAATGATCTCATCAAGTTCTCTACCTATCCTTGCTAAATCCCATACCTGTGGAACTTCTTCTTTGACAGGAGGTTTGTCCTCGATAGGTGGTGGTGCTGGTGATACATCTTTAGGTTTGCGTGGTTTACGCTGTTTTGTTTCAGTATCATCTGCAACACCATCTTTTGCCTGATCCATCTCTTCCCATGAATAGAGATTGCTGAATGTCTTCGGATAGGCTTTCCTGTGTGCAGCAGCAATAGCGCATTTCTCGATCATACCCCATGGATCGATAGACCATCTGGATTTGCCTGTATTGAATGCATCGAAGCGGATACGAACCACTGTATCCAGTTCTTTGTCTTTCCTTCCGACTTTACAGTATGCACCAAGCAGCTTGCCAAATGGAAAGTCAGACCACTTCGGATCTTTGCCGTCTTCTATAATCCAACCTGATTGGTATCCATCATAGTCAGGATATTCATTTGCTCTTGCAACGAATGTATCGACACCAATGACTACTGCTGCCTGTGCTGTACCATACTTAATGAAATAGACTTCTTTGGTGAATGGATTCAGATCTCTGGCCTTGCATAGTTCAAAGAAGAATTTATGTTCACTGGCAGTTCCTACATTCTTTGGATCAATGAATTTGACTACTTCATTGAAGTCGTATTGAGGTTTTTCTTTTAATGATGTTGTTAGAGGTATTCTTGCTATATCGTTCATAATATTTTTTTAGAATGGGGTTTGTAGATTTTGATACCATTGACAGTACTTATTCACATTACAGTAGTTATCACATCTTACATCTGCACCAGGACGTTGTTCGATTCGCAAGCCTTCTCCAGGCGAATCTCTTAAATATGCTAGAGCTTCCTGCTCATTTCCCAGTAACTTGGTTGCTCTTTTTGCTCCATTCTTCATGATCGCCCAGATGTCATCCTTGTGCCACCTTTCTTCTTTAGTGCAATTTTCTTGCTTATTTGCACGACATGCTTCATAGGCTTCTTGATGACTGTTGATCCTCTCCAGTAGATACTCTTCTGCATATGTGTTGTCCCATACATCAATGCTAAATACACCTACCTGCTTCTGCGGATAATCTGCACTGCGTTTTGCTTCGTTCTTGGACCAATCTCTGTAGATGCATAGAATCTTCAATTCATCGATCTCCCAAGTAACATTCTGATTGATCATTATGAGCCTCAAGAGATTCAACTGTGCTGTCCATTCTGCCTTTGGTCCATGAGTTGCGCTCCAGCCTGAAGTGACTTTCCAATCCCATATGGTCTTGGTCATTTTATCAAACAGGTCGATTTGTCCTGTAATGCATTTCCCAAGTCTCATCACTTCATAACGCTGTTCGACTATGCTGTTGATTTCTTCTGGAGCTTTCTCGATATTTTCAAGGACTTGATGCACGGATGTGCCAAGCAATGCCCAGATCAGGTCAATTGCTTCTTCACTAACTTCGTCTTTATGTAGATTTTGTAGTGCTTTTTGGTGGGGGGGAGATATTAGTTCAGTTACGCTATAGTCTGCTTCTCCTCTGTCATACTTGTCGAATGTCTTTTTGATTCCTTCATAAAAGTGGTGAGGCAGATCATACTGGTTGGTAATCTTCTTGTTCATACCTTTCCTTTAGGTTAGTTGGTTCATTTAATAACCGTTGTTTTAATTCTTTTTTCCTTCTGTTCAAACACATCATGATCTCCGAGCTTATTGCAGCATTCCTGCGTTTGCCTGTCAGCACCATGTAGATATATGTCTGTGTGAATCCCAGTGTCTGAGAGATCTTACCGAAATCTACTCCACCCCAGAATTTCACTTCACGTTGTAGATATGTTTCGTTCTTCATAATTGTTAGATATCTTAACATATGTTTGAAAGAAAGCAAACAGAGAGGCCAAAAGTTGCCTTTCAGCCCCTCAAAAAGCAATTATGCAGCTTGTGCTATTGCTGTCCACTGTCCTGAATTCAAGCTCAATACTTCCCAGCCGATTGTCTCCATCTCGATTGCTCGATCTGCATTTCCACAGTTGGATGCTGCTGCCGTAATTGCATTACTCATTCCCCATTTGTTGTGGTCCTGCTGTTTGGAATCACCTTTATACAATGCTTCTAGAACATCATCTGCTTCCATCTCTGAGAATTTATAGATCTTGGTGATTTCCTCGACTGCTTTCTTCGGCCTTTCTACTGGTTCACTGTTATGTGAATTAAGCATAATCCCTGATATTTCCTCAAACGTCTGACCATTGAACAAGTCATTCATCTGATCCTGCACCGTCATCAACCATGCCTTGTCATTCTGATAGATAGTCTCTTCTCTCAGAACTTCCCGATTGACATCGATATCCCATCTGGCACCAATATGCTTTCTTGATACTGCAAACTTCTTATCTTGGACTATCATGCCATTGAGGCAAGCAAGTCTATGAAGCATCGGATTAATCTTAACTTTGCCTAATCCTGTTTCACTGTTGCTGATCAATACTCCGAATTCCACTACATCACCTACTTGAGGATTGATGTCTCTTGCAATACTCGGTATCGATGCTCTCAGGTACATTTTGTCATCCGTGATGTATGATTCCTTGAAATCCACTTCATGACGTTTCAGTGTCGGCAATACTGCTTCCAGTACATCGAAGTTATCAATACATGCAAACCGATCACTCAGGAATGCCCTCCCAGTGTTTTCCATGGTACGAACCATCTTCCTGGTAGGCTTCTCATGCAACCAATGATTCACATTGTCCTGAAACAGCTCTGGAGCTTCTTTTAAGCATTTATGCCAGTATTTGATAGGCATTTCCAATTTCGATGACATCTGCTGTGCCATAGTGTCGTTTATGTAGAATCCAGTTGGATAGTCCTTGTTATCAGGCAAAGCCAATAACGGTTCTACATGATGCCCATCTTCTTCCATATACTTGTTAAGAATGATCTCACAGTCCCTGGTATCTACCACATAGTCATGCTTCGATCCCATGTCCAGATGAACTTTCTCAACGAATTGCTGGATATCATATCCTTTTTTCATATATTCCTTTCTATGCTACTTTTTCTTTAGGCTTTGTTATTAATTTCAGATGTGTTTTATCGGCATTAGCTGCTTCATCACGTTTCACATTATTCAGTGACCATCGTTCTTCCGTTGCAGTATATGCATTGTCGATGTTTGCCTGCATCCTTTCCTTGTTATGCTTGTAATCGATAAGCACATCCTTATCATCCATGATGTATTCTATGCTTCTCAGAAGCGTTTCTGCAGTCCAGTCGTCATAGAATGAATGGAAACATGCACCACTCAGAGCAGTATACAGCATCAATGCCCTGTGTATTATATTCATATCATCTTCACTTGCTTGCAGTTTTACTAGATCGATCTTTTTAATTGATTCGATATATTTCATTTCATCCTTCCTATCTGCTGATTGATGCACTTACACTATCTACCGATATATCTAGATCTTCGATAGTGATGGTTGATTCATTGATTATGTCTTCGACTTGATCTGCATTGACATATTCATTGTTTTCAAGGTAGTTGCTTATCTGCTCTTCCATATTATCGTTCTCAGTACCTTGATCCTTTATATAGTGTACAAGCGGATTCAGAACATTTTCTAATTTTGCATTACGCTCATTACTCATTTTTAGTTGACTCTGTACTGTTGTTAACGTGCCTTCTAGAGTATTAATTTCAGATCGTAGTGAGGCACAGTCATCTTTGAGTTTCTGTACCTCCTTATACATCTTGTCAGCATCAGGATTATCAGCATCCTTATCTTCATTAAGCTCTGTTGCCAGTGCTGTTACAGTTTCTTCTTTTGTTTCTTCAGTCATTTTATTCCTTTTAAAATGGTTCCCATTCTTTATGAATATCGTCCTTGCATGTAGGAAGAAGCCAACGCAAACGCATCCGCTCGATATCCTCTATGTCACCATAACTTAACTCGTCGCTCAGGGCAGCATCAGTCCAGATTCTACCCTCCAGTTCATCAAGTGCTCGTGCCATTAATGTACGTTCACCTGAATTCGGCACCAGATTATGCACCAGTGCCTGTTCCCATGTATCAGAATGGCAGTTCGTTGTCATTTGCTCTCTCCATGATTGACGTTGACTGGCTTTCCATTGCCCTATCAATTTCATCGTGATCAGCTTGGCTAATATGCCCATAACCGTCACAGCAACTACACGGCCCAATATCGTAATCATAGTCTAGTTCGTCCTTTCCTATTTGAATTGGTATTTTGCTCTCCTGCTGCCCAGATCCATGGCATATAGGACATTTGACAGGTTCATTACGGTTGCTTGATTCCATGTTCATACTATTTCCTTTGTTATTATTAATCTTATTAATCTCTACGCTCCGCTTGTTCTTGCATCGAAAAATTGTGAAGAGAGGGCAAGGTTAGTGTGAATTGCTAACCTCACCCCCGACAGCGTTTCCATGACGAGTGGGACGCTGATTGGACGCTTATAGTAAAAAGAAATATACGAATAGCGAGTCTACGACTACACTTACGATTATGTATATAGAGATATCATAGCCCCATGGTTCGTGACTCATGTGAGGTTTCTTAGTATGCCCGAAGGCTTGCCCTTTCTATGCTTGAATGCACTCACAATCGGCATTACCACTATTGCAAGTGGCGCATAGAGTATCGCCTTCAGTAGATTCGTGATGATTCTCCAAAGCACTCCCATACTGTCTTCCTTAACCGCTTTGCCAGTATTTTTCATGGTTTGCTTTGCCTGCTTGACTCGACCACTCTGCGTGATCTTAGACATCCAGCCATTAACCATGTTCTCTGTTTCTTCGTACATCTTTGTTTCCTTTCATGATGAATGTGCCAGCTAAGAATGCCAGCAACATAGGGATTATCGGTACAACTGCAAATATGAGACTCACAATGCCTATGCTCATTAACCAACGTACTCCAGAACTCTCACTCGGTGTGCGCTCCTGCCTGTATATTATCGATGGTGGGATCGTATTCTCCCGTTTCTCCGCAATAACACGACTTTCCCGGTCGCATTCGTAGATGCTTATATGCCTCCTGCTCCCATTCATCATCTGACCATCTGGCTTGCTCTCGTCTTTTATTGAGGACATCGACTATCTCCATTTATATACTCCTGTATTTATATAGTTATAGTATATATTATTATTATATATATACTTATATTAGTGTTTAAGTATGTTAACAGATACTACTACGCAAGATTCTCTCTACGCTCCTTTCGTTCGTTTGTGGACTTAAAAAGTAGACGCCCGACGTTATTGCTAACGCCAGACGCCTTTCGCATTGCTTATGCAGCTTCTGCCTTCTTTTTTGAAGTGTGAAGCTCATCAGCCAGGAAGTTTCTATCTTCTTCTGACATAATTGAGAGTTGATCCGGTTTATACTTTGCCAGCACCGGATCGATACTGTATTTCAATGAGAACAGCCCCCCGTGCGAGTGACCTGCCGTCCTGTAGCATTCTAGGTTGGCTAGTGTCTCATCCGACAGTTTAACGTAGAAGGGCCACACCCCTCTTGCCGACTTACCATTTTCCGTCGTGGGTGCTTGTACCAGATACCCTGACTCAGGACGCTTGGTCCATCCTAGAGCCGATTGCCCATCTGCCCTCACTATCAGCGCAGGGGCATTAATCGCTATTAACCCCGTCAAGCCCGA
>VTLG01004059.1_pt1 | contig 42728 bp, 61 predicted proteins | sample 4694571 | NCBI WGS metagenome assembly VTLG01 (sample SAMN12604809, study PRJNA352737) | marine metagenome | biome: ENVO:00000447; feature: ENVO:00000209|ENVO:00000569|ENVO:01000036; material: ENVO:00002151; isolation source: viral sequences binned using virsorter ...
GGATAGGTATTACCCTCTATGAGGTGTCCGCGTATGTCGTGAATATCAAGTAGATTCATGCCAATGTGTATATCTGTCATCTGTTTATCTCCAAGTGTATAAAAGGATAATTACTACACTTCCCCAAAGGCATGGGTTCTAGGTATTGTCAAGGCGACTGCTGTATCGTCGTGCATTTTACCTTGACAAAGCAGAAGAGGGAGCGCTTGTGTTCGTAAGTATTGTTGTACGGGAAGCGACCGACTAAAAGACGCGCTTGCGCGCCCATTAAATGCGGTGCCTAGGTTCCATGGCACCATCGAGACGGGCCATAAGTCGCGCTTGCGCGTTCCCTAATTTAGTGGCCCGCGATGAATGTATTTCGACGGAAGGTGGAGGGAGTCGTTGTAGTCTGTCCGATAACTCTCAGCCCGTGGAGTGGGACGGAGAGAGCGTAGTGCAAGGCGCATGTATCTGCGCCAAACGGAGACGAACGTAGGACTGCGACTATCTGTAAGGGCGCGTTGCTTCGCTCTTTTGTATGAGCGAGTGCTGTTACTAGCGGTTCGTAACGGCGGATACAAAAGGAAACAACCTAGTACATCCTCAACATCTGTGCTGTATGCTGTATAGGAGTATACAATAGGTTTGCATCAGATATTTGCTTAATACTATATCTTTCCCACACACCCACACGCTGTGCTGTAGGCTCCCGTGTGAGCGCCAGCGAGCGTGGGGTGCTGTAGGCTCTAGGCTTGCGTAAGCGAGCATAGAGTGCCGTGGCTTCCGTGCGAACGCTAGAGAGCGTGGAGTGCTGTTAGCGGCATATGCGCGTCAGCGCATAGCGAGCGTAGCGAGTACGAGCGTCAGCGAGTTGCCGCCAGTTGTAGCAACGGGCGTAGCCACGTTGTGCCGTGCAACGGCCGCAGGCACGTTGTGCCGTTTGCCAACCGAAGCCCTAGCACCCCCACGCGCTACACGTATTATATAGATGTCCTACCCACTCACCGGAGGGTAATTTTAGCAAAATGAAACATTTACAAGACACAACCTACTGGAAACATTTAAGATTCGCTTGGAGTATTAGCGGAATCTTGTCTGTACTGGTAGTTGCGGGGATTATTCATGGGGTACTTCCTTGGTTCTTTGATAACTTAGTATCATCTAAAATAAAGCATCTGCACTCATTACTTGATAAACCTGTAGGGTAGGTAGGGGTAATACCTTAAAATCGCTTAGAGAGGCTATTTGGGGGCTTATACGGAGGATAGAGGTTGGACAGTCTGAGTGAAGAACTAAGAAAGAAACGATTTGAGTTAAACCGTCTTGTCGATCCTACTTGGGCTGGCGGCAAGTTTGGCGCTCCCGGCATAGGTGGAGAAGAAGTCTTATACTCATTACTCCCTACTGGCATTGGTGTGGGAGGTCGTGCAGTAGGTGCTGGCGTTAGAGGGTTTAATGCGGCGGCTAAAAAACTTGATCCATTGGCTGACTTTATCTCGTCCCCTTCTGGAAGACAAATGCTGGATAGTATGGGGAAGACATGGATTTTTAATAAACTCGCTAAAGAGATTGAGAACAGGTATGGTGTAGGCTCTCAGCCTTGGGTCAGGCAAGAAGAGAAAAGAAGTAAAGCAAGAGGTGATGAGTGGAAGAAGAAAAGGCAAGAGATACTTGGCGACTTTCTGGATAGTATGCCTCATCATAAAGAGAAGTCTCAAAAGGTTGTCAACATTGGTATGGGTTCTACTATACGAAATATCAGGCAACAGCAGGCAGAAGAGAGAAAAAGAAAAGAATGGGCCTTAACGATACTGGATCAATTTAAAGCGCAGGGAGCGTCTAAGAAACAGATTGATAATTTTATAGAACATTCAGGCGTTGCTTTCAATCCTGACAGAGAAAGCAAGGTTCTGCATGACGCAGTACTAGGTGCTAAAGAGGTAGAACAGTACTATCCTAATCCAGAAAAAGCAGGGGTTGTTGACTTCCCTCTTTCATTGAAGGAGGCAATGGATAAAAAAAGCGGCACCTCAGATGTTTTTAAAACGAGGGCCACGCTGGATCGACCTCTCGATGGTTATCCAGTAGACAAAGATTATAGGATAGTTGGTGGAAATCAGTGGACTATTGGAGAAGTGTTGAAGTTAAGAGAAGAAGACCCCGAAGCATTTAGTCTTCTGATGGATGAATATTTCTGGAATAATCTAAGGGCTCGCGGTAGAAGCCCAGAGGTGGAGCGCAAATTCTTTGAGAATAAAAAAGAGTTGGAGTACTATGGCTCTCCTCCGGGGACGATGATGAAGTTACCGGGACATGACCATGACCCATTTGAGGGTTATCCAATTAGGGAAGGGATGGCACAAGGTGTGGCCGATAATTGGTATAATACGATCTACGAAATAGTTCAAAATAGGCAAAGATTGGAGAATAAAGTAGGTGACCCCATCGATGCTCTAGTACAGAAGGATTCTCAAGACCGATTTAAAACAGATCCAGAGAAATGGCTATGGAGCCTACGTGGTGAAGATGTTCTTGGTGGCGAATCTATAGATCCAAAGATGCTAACTAGCGCGTTAAATGCCCAAGGAATCGACCCTCATGCATTTAGGCGGTTTCATTACTTAGGGGTAGATGATCCCGATAACCCTATTGTGCCAGATGAGGTATATGAAGGCTATTGGTCCGGAACATTTGATAGAGACTCTAAAGATATTAATTATGATAGTGAGAACCTTTCAAAAGAAGATACTGACTACTTGCTGGAAAAAGACTCAACAAGAGTAATAAAAGGTGTTTTAGGCGAAGAGCGCTTCAGAAATGAAGGAGGGCAAAGAGCCAAGTGGGTAAAAGAATTAAACGCTTTAATTGAAGGAAAAGAATCAGGCCAGTATCCAGAATCTGTAATGAAAGTTTTTGATGAAGGGATCGAACAATCAAGGAATATAATAGCAAAGTTTGATGAACTATTTGGGTATAATGCTGAAGAAGATAAATTAAGGTCGGAGAGCAATCTAACTGAGGCTGAGTATCAAATGCTACAAGATATAAAGAATAAACCCGAAGGGCAAAGACTGCCTTTTGAGAGAGAAGCGTTGCTTAAACTGGAAAGTAGGCGTAGATGGGGAACAGAGTTTGACGTGTGGAGCGGTCTTGATGTATGGCCTAATGACGATGACATTCCCTTCTAATGGCTAAAGCAAAGAAAAACTGGATACAGGATGTAAACAAATCCATAAAAAAACGAGGAACCAAGGGCAAGTGTACCCCTATTACAAAGAAGGGATGCACAGGAAAGGCTCGGACATTAGCAAAAACATTTAAAAAGATGGCGCGAAGGAGAAAAGGATAATGAATCTAGCAGGAATTCTAGGGCAAATACCGCAAGGAGCGCAAGACCCTTATGCTCCTATGCCACAGGAAGCAATGCCTCCGCAATTAGCGCCACAACAGATGCCCCAGCAGACAGTAGGCCCATTAATGGAGCCGCCTTTTGATCGTATACACCAAGCCTACATGGGTGGTGCTGATTTTGGTTCTGGAGAAAATTGGGCTGATGACCTTTCTGTAACAGCCGAGGATATCGAAAGATATCTTATGATGTTCCAGCAATGGGTTCCTCCGCAAGAGGCCGCTAAAACAAATGAAGTTACCATTAAGGTTAGAAAGTCCAGATAATGAGCGATAAGATGGAGCGGTTTGTAGAGTTTTATTCTCTCTCAGGGAATGCAACCCAAGCCGCTATTAATGCTGGGTATTCAGAGAAGACAGCAAAACAACAAGGCTACAAACTTAAACATCAGTTACAGGATCAGATAGAAGAGCAAGTAAAAAAGGTTCTTGTTCAAAAGATTCCTGCGGCTTTGAATTGGGTTTCTGATCTTGCAGAATCAGCGCAGTCTGAGGCAGTCAGGTTGGGGGCAATAAAAGATATCTTAGACAGGGCTGGTATGAAACCTGTAGATAAAGTGGAGCAAACCAATATAGAAAAACTTTCTACAGAGGAGTTAGAGAGAGAATTATCATCTTTATTGAAACACTAGATGTCTACTGAAAGAAAAGTTGAGATATTAAAAGAGTTAAGACGAAGGGAACGATACAATAAGATAGATTTTTATGACCCTTATCCTTACCAATTAAAGTTTCACAAAACAGGAAAAGACTGCAACCAGAGATTGTTGATGGCGGCAAACAGGATTGGAAAATCCTATTGCGGCAGTTCTGAGTTAGCCTACCACCTTACAGGGATATACCCTGATTGGTGGGAAGGTAAGGTATTCAAGCAACCCATCGTAGCGTGGGCTGGTGGAGTATCAAATGAAACAACTAGAGACATTGTTCAATTTGAATTATTGGGTTCTCCCGATGACCCAGAGGCATTTGGATCTGGCACTGTTCCTAAAAATTATATAATCAAAACGGAGCGAAAGCCGGGCGTACCTAATGCCAAGAGTGTTGCTTTAGTACGACACGTTTCCGGTGGGAACTCTTCTTTATTTTTTAAAGCCTACGAAATGGGTGTGGAGAAATGGCAGGGAAGATCTGTTGATTGTATCTGGCTTGACGAGGAACCACCAAGGGAAATATACTCCCAAGCAGTAACAAGAACGCTTGACCGGAAAGGTATGGTTTACATGACCTTTACTCCAGAGGCAGGAATGACTGAAACCGTAGCAAGTTTTATGAATAACCTACAGCCCGGTCAGGCGCTTGTCAACGCCACATGGGACGATGCTTCTGAGAAAGTTAAGTCTATGAAAGGCAATAATGGTCATCTTAATGAGGCCGTTATGGAGCAGATACTTACCAGTTATTCTCCCCATGAGCGTGAGATGCGTAGATACGGGCGACCTTCTATTGGTTCTGGTCTTGTATTTCCGATAATGGAAGAGAAGATAATGGTTGATCCTATACATCTGGAAGACCATTGGCCCAGAATAGCAGGCATAGACTTTGGTTTTGACCATCCCACCGCAGTTGTGTGGGCGGCATGGGATAGGGATGAGGATACTTATTATATCTATGACTGTTACAGGCAATCGAAAGCCCCGCCTTCTGTTCATGCATCGCAGATTAAAACAAGACAGCAATTCATTCCTGTTGCTTGGCCCCATGATGGTAATAGGCGTGATTCTATGGGTAATCCCGGCCTTGCTGATCAGTATAGGAATCTTGGCTGTAATATGCTTCCCTTTCATTTTGAAAACCCTCCAGCATTGGGTGAGAAAAAAGGGGGAAATTCAATAGAGGAAGGAATCATGTTTATCTTGCAGGCAATGGAAGATGACAGGTTTAAAGTTTTTTCTACTTTGTCAGATTGGTGGGAAGAATTCAGGATGTATCATAGGAAAGCGGGAAAGATCACTCCTCTAAGAGATGATCTAATGTCAGCAACGCGCTATGCAGTAATGTCTTCTAGGTTTTCAGTTGCAGGACATGATGACGCATGGACTAATGAAATAGAATATAGGAATTATGGCATCATCTAACAAAATAACAGATGACGAACTACTTGCTCGTATTCAGGGTGAACTATCAGATTCACTAGGGTATGGGGATACGATATCCCAGCAACGTGAAAAGTCAATGGAGTACTACTACGGGCTTCCCTTTGGAAACGAAGTGGAAGGTCGATCTCAATTTGTTGATTCTACAGTACAGGATACTATAGAATGGATAAAGCCCTCTTTAATGAGGGTATTTGCGTCTGGTGATGAGATGGTCAAGTTCAGTCCTGTAGGGCCAGAAGATGTTGAGACAGCAAAACAGGCTACAGACTACGTTAATTACGTTTTCCAAAAAGACAATCCGGGCTGGGAAATACTTTATTCTTGGTTTACAGATGCCTTGATGCAGAAGAATGGGATAGTCAAGTGCTGGTGGGATGAGTATCCAGAATCAGAAAGGGAAGAATATCATAATCTTACTGAGATTGAATTTGAATCTTTGGTGAGCAGTCCAGAGGTTGAAGTCATAGAGCATACTCAAGGTGATGAGGAGTATGGAGAGGCAGTCCATGATATCGTTATAAAAAGGACAAGCCAGATTGGTACAGTAAAGATTGAGAATGTACCGCCTAATGAGTTTCTTATCGCAAGAGAGTCCAAGACTATTCAGGAGTCAAGATTTGTCTGCCATCGGGTAGAGAAAACATTATCTGAATTAAGAGAGATGTATCCTGATGAAGATCTTGAGCCAGATGATTTGAGTGCTGGCGCAGATGATATAGACGAGTTCTCTGCTGAAAGATTGTCACGCTATATGTATGACAAGTCTTCTGAGTACTACGACGGGTTTGGCTATAACGATCCTAACGAAGAAGCCTTACAGACTTACTGGCTACATGAGTCTTACCTAAAGACCGATTGGGACGGAGATGGGATTGCAGAGTTAAGAAAGGTATGTACAGTTGGAGACAAGATATTAGCGAATGACGCTATAGACAACATTCCCTTTGTCAGTCTAACTCCTGTAAAGATACCGCATAAGTTCTTTGGTCTGTCGGTAGCCGACTTAGTGATGGATCTTCAACTAATGAAGAGTACATTGATGCGAGCGTTGATGGACAATATGTATAACCAGAACTTTGGCCGCTACGCAGTTCTTGAAGGACAAGCGAATCTAGATGATTTGCTAACCCAGAGGCCCGGTGGCGTAGTGCGCGTAAAGTCACCCAATGCAATTATGCCATTAGCAACCCCGACGCTGGAGCCTTATTCTTTCCAGATGCTGGAATACTTAGATGGTGTTAGGGAGTCTAGGGCTGGTGTATCTAAAATGTCTCAGGGTCTTGACGCTAATGCTTTAACATCTCACACGACGGCTACGGCTGTTAATGCGGTAATGTCAGCCGCCCAATCAAGGCTTGAACTGATAGCAAGAAACTTTGCTGAAACAGGCGTGAAAGAGTTAATGATGCGTATATATGAGTTGCTATTAAAGAATCAAGACAAGCAACGAGTAGTAATGCTGAGAAACGAATGGGTTCCAGTGCGACCCAATATGTGGAAAGATAAATATGATTGCACTGTTTCTGTCGCTTTGGGTCATGGTAATAAAGACCAGCAGTTAATGCACCTTTCTACTATGATGCAGTTTGCTTCACAAGCGATGGCTGGAGGATTAAGTATAGTATCAGAAAAGAATCTTTACAATATGGGGTCAGCCTTAATAAAGAATATGGGCTTCCAGAATGTAGATGACTTCTTGACTGATCCCGATTCAATCCCTCAAGAGCCTTCGATGGAAGAGCAGATGGCGCAAGCAGAATTGCAAATGAAACAGAAAGAACTTGAAATTAAAGCCGCAGACGTTCAGATAAAAGCGCAGAAATTAAAAGTTGATATGTTTGAAGCAAAGTCCGATGCCCAGATTAAAGCCGCTGAAGTTGCTCTTGAGGCAACACAACAACGGCCTGTTGGCATAGGATAATAAATGGAAGATGATCTAGCGAGACAACAACACGCAGAAAGATTATTAGAAGATACTTTACTTACAGAGGCTTTCGAGACTCTTGAAAAAGAATTAACGATGCTGTGGCAACAAACAGCATCTACAGATGTAGACCAGCGAGAATCCTTCTGGCTGGCGATACGACTGCTTGATAGAGTAAGGGTACATTTAATCTCGATTGTAGATAGTGGGAAAATGGCTCAGATACTTAACAAGCAACACCCTTACATCTAAAGGAGAATTTGTTATGGCGGACACGCAAGAAGCCCCGCATCCGGCTACCCAGCCGATACCACCGCTTCAAGGCAGTATGCAAGAAGCAACAGATGCTTTTCTAAGCATGATGGAACCCGAAGAGGATATTCCAGAAACAGAAGAGGAGCAATCAACCGAAGAAGAATCCGAAGAGGAGGAAGCGGTTGAAGAGGAATCTGAATCTGAAGAAGAAGATGATGAATCTGAAGAGTCTGAAGAAGAGACTGAGGAGTCCGAGGAACCCGAATTATATACCGTCAAAGTTGGCGGAGAAGAATTTGAAGTCACCCTTGACGAATTAGCAAAAGGTTATTCTCGACAATCAGACTATACAAAAAAGACGCAGGAACTTTCTGAACACAGAAAAGAGTTTGATGATTTAACTGCTAAGTATAACAACGAACTCAGATCTATTCAAGATGAGCGTCAACAGTACATTAATAGCCTAGAAGAGATTATTAATTCAACATCAACAAGAGCCGAAGAATACGGCAATATTGATTGGGAAAAACTCAAAGAAGAAGACCCCATTGAATACTTTACTAAGCGTGATGAAATTAATGAAACTCGCCAGAAAGTTATTGAATACAGGCAACAACAAGAGCAAGCACAGAAACTCCAAGAAGAAAAATTCCAAGAGTCGTTTAGGGAATGGTCTGCTGGGGAAGTAGTGAAATTGCAGGAGTTGATACCTGAGTTCAGTAAACCAGAATCTTCCCAGAAGATTAGGGGAGATCTGAGAGAGTATGCAACTTCTCAAAGTTTTTCACCGGAGGAAATTGGAAACCTTGTGGATAGTCGTCAAATCCATGTTTTGTATAAAGCCATGAAGTACGACGAACTTCAAAAGGCAGATGTAAAAACAAAAAAGGTTAAGAATAAGCCACGGGTAGTAAAAGCAGGAAGAGGAGCGCAGAAAGGCGAGGGAACTAAGGTTAAACGTGCTAAACAATTAAAGCGCCTTAAAGCAACTGGACACATTGATGATGCGGTTCAGATGCTTGAGGATCATATATTTTTAGAATAGGAGAATATCATGGCTTCAGTACCAACTGATATTTCTTTGACCTACAGTGCAGTAGGTATCAGAGAAGACCTATCTAATGTGATCTACAACATTGCGCCTTTGGATACTCCCTTTTTATCGGGTTGTGGTAAAGCAACTGCTGACAATACTCATTTTGAGTGGCAGACAGACACCATCGCTGGCGGAGCGGCAAATCGTCAGAAAGAAGGTGAAGACCCGGATAATGATGCAAGGGCTAATCCAGTGCGTGTTGGAAATCGTACACAGATAAGTCGATATGTAATTAACACTTCCGGCACCAACGAAGCCGTAGACTATGCAGGCCGAAAATCCTCGCAAGCCTACCAGTTGGCTAAGAAAGCGAAACAAATGAAGCGAGACATGGAATTCATGTTGACCTCAAATGTTCCGTCTTCTGCTGGTTCATCTTCAGCCGCAAGAGCCACAGGTGGTCTATCTTGTTGGGTAGCGACTAACTATCATTCACTAGGAACGGGAGCCACTTCTGGTGCCGCCTCTGCTGGTACTGGTACAGACGCTCCGACGGATGCTACTACTGCAAACTCTATAACTGAAGCCGGTATCAAGACAGTCATTAAAGAATGTTTTGATTCTGGCGGCGAGCCTGACATGATTATGTGTAAGTCACCTCAGAAGCAAGCAATCTCGGCTCTGGCCCAGACTGTTTCTGATCTTCGTACCAGTACGAAGGGTGATACGCCTGCTCATGTTATCGCGGCGGTGGACGTATACGTGTCCGATTTTGGAACTTTTAAGATCGTTCCAAATAGGAATCAGTTCCGTTCACGGGATGTTTGGTTTCTGGATATGGATTATTGGGCGATTGCTTATCTCCGCCCCTTCTCAACGACCCCGTTGGCGAAGACCGGTGATAGTGTTCGGCAGATGTTGCTTGCTGAATATGGCCTAATGTCTAAAAACGAAAAGTCAAGTGGTTTCTTGGCTGACGTTTCAGACTCCTAATTTGTAACAAAGGGGGCGGGGTAACTCGCCCCCTACTTATTATGAAAGACATCGAAAAAGTTGTACAGCAATTAGAAAAGAAACAGCGAAAGGTAAAAGAAAAGTCTGAATCTACTCCTAAATCTGCTGGAGAATGGCTAAAAAAGTCCTATGATAAAGGTCGAGGTGAACCTATAGGTGGGATAGGAAGCGAAGCATTATGAGATGGACTATAAATAACGAAAGAAAAACATTACTAGATGTCAGTCCTTATCGCCGTACAGATATGGTTGAGAATACAGATGGCTCGATTACTTTTAGTACAAAGCAGGATGTTGGCTCTATTCTTGAATATACTAAAAGAAAGTTTAATGATTATGGTGATAAATTAACTCTGGGCAAAAGAGGGGAATGGCACCATACTCATACTATCCCACATAATATATTAGAAAAGTGGGATCAAGAGACAGGAGGAACTGGTGTAGGTTTCCAAGGCGCTATATGGAAAGATCCTGTTCTTTTTGCCGCTTACCTTAATAGCCCAGATTACAAATACTTTAGAGTAGCCCCAACTCGTATATAGGATATCGATATGATCGCCAACAAATATTATTTCAGGCCATTAAATGTAAATCAAATACTGGCTTATTCCACGACTTCCGGTGCCGCAAGCCCTGTAGGGGCGCAAACGTATGCAGTAATGCTCAATGCATCTACAGATTGTTATGTTAATTTTGGAGGCTCTTCATCTACAGCGTCCGCTACTGCTGGTGTCTTTTTGAAAGCAGATGAGTCATACATTTTTGACTGCCATCCAAGTCAAGTAATTTCCGCAATCAGGAAATCTGCTGACGGTAATTTGGAAATATCTGAACTTACACAGTAATGGCAATTACAAACTACACCGAACTTAAAACCTCTATAGAAAACTGGTTAAATCGGGACGATCTGACAGATAGGATACCAGAGTTTATTACTCTGGCAGAGGCTCAATTCAATCGAGAGTTGAGAGTTCGTGGTATGGAAGGAAGGTATACTGCCAACACGGTTGCTGGACAAAGGAATTACGCATTGCCCGGCGGTTACATTCAAATGCGTAACTTCCAAATAAATGATGACCCTATAGTGGCCCTTGAGTATGTTACTCCTGAGATACATGATAGAGTATGGGGGAGTAGCAAAACAGGTCTTCCTAGGATGTATACATTGGTTGCAAATGAAATATTATTGGGGCCGATACCTGACTCTGTGATGACTATGGAGATGGACTTCTATAAAGCCTTTGACTCCTTATCGTCTACTACAGCCACTAATTGGGTTCTAGACAATGCTCCTGATTTATATTTGTATGGTGCGCTTTTAAATGCAGAGCCGTTTCTGGTAAATGATGAGAGGATTGGAACTTGGCGAGATTTTGTAGTGAATGCTATTACTTCGATACAGTCTGCGGATGCAAGAGATAGGCATTCTGGATCTGCCATGAGGGTTCTTAATACTTCTGGTTACTACTAATGTCTTCTCTTATATGGAGTAATGCTACTTCCCCTATACATTGGGTTAGCGGTAGTGGTGCCATAGGAGTAAACTGGAATACTGCCGACAAAGAAAAGAGTGGCTCTTTCCCTGTTTATTTAGACCAGACTATAACCGATGTAAGGTTTGCTAAAAAGAAATCAGTTTCGTTTGGTATCGGATTTGGCGCGTCACTTGGCGAAGATAATATTAGAGATGCCAATTATCCTTTGTTTATGGGGATGGGTATAACTCCTAATAGACAATACACAAAAGAAAGCACATTAGGTGTTAGTTTAGGTGAGGGAGTTCCTACGCATAACATAGAGGACATTTCATTAGAGTCCAAGTTTGGAATGTCTGCTGGATTTAATTATACTTATACAAAGACAGCAACATTAAATGCTGATTTTACTTTTAGTATTTCCCACAACATGCCTGAGATTACGTTTGAAACTAAACTTGGACAATCAACAACACCAAACTATCAGTATACACAGACTGTAACACTTACAAGTTATTTAGGTTCCACTAGCGCCGAGAGGAGGCTTTGGGAACCTGATCCAGAGGCATCTACAACTTGGACTGCTTCTACAGACCCATCAACTACATGGACTAAGGTATCAAAATGAGCGAGAGTAAAATTGGATTAACACTAGGAAGCATCTGGGAAGTTGTTTGTTATGATGCGGACGGTGAGGAAAAATGGCGAGAGGTTAATAAAAACCTTGTTGTCGATGAAGGGCTTGACGATGTACTGACAAATTATTTTAAAGGGTCAGGATATACAGCCGCACACTATGTTGGGCTAAAGGATACTGGCACGGTAGTTGCTGGTGATACAATGGCTTCTCATAGTGGCTGGGCAGAATTGGCTATATATTCTGAGGCTACAAGACAAACGCTTACGCTAGGTAGTGTTGCGTCCAAGTCCGTAGATAATAGCGCAAGTAAAGCAACATTTACTATTAATGCAACTGACGATGTTTATGGTGCATTTTTAAGCACTAACAATACTAAGAGCGGAACTACTGGTGTACTATATGGCGCAGTAGATTTTAGTTCAGCACAGTCTGTTGTTAGTGGTGATGTTCTTCTTGTCACTGTAACGCTTACTTCAGCGGCCTCGTAATGGCTGTAGAAACTGCAACGAGAATTAGCCAACTCGTTACTACAAACCCGGCTAACGGCGACCCAGTATCTGAAGGCGGTGGAACTTCACCCAAGGGGCATCTTAATCTTATTAAGGAAGTCCTTCAAGGAAGTTTCCCTTCTGCCAGTACAGCACCCATGATACCAGCATTTACATCAGATTCTGGAAAGTTTTTAACTAATGATGGGACTGATACATCATGGGGAACTCCAGCAACTGGTGATCCTGCTGGCACAGGAGTCGCTATGGCGATTGCACTCGGCTAGGAGAATAAACAATGGCTAATGATTTTCAAACAAGGAGTCTACAACTACCAACAGCGCATAGCGGGACTAATGCTCAATTAGTTCCTGCAATCAATAATGCGTCTACGAACCAAACGGTTCATGCTATTCATTTTTCAAATATAACAACCTCTTCAGTAGATGTGTATTTGAGGCTTTATGATGGAGCGGCTACTGGTGGTGCGGCTATAACTGGTGGTTATGTATTATATAAAGTACCTATCCCCGCAAGTAGCACTCTAGTTATAGAGAAGCCAATCAACTTGGAATGTAGTGCAACTGATACTGATTCACGATCTCTTCAAGCAATTGCGTCTGCGGGGTCTGCTATCGATGCTGTTGCTAGTGTACTGGTAATTACATAATGTCCTATTTAGGAAGAGTAGAATTTAAGTCTGCTGACATAAAACTAAAAGCCTCGACTACTATATCGGGGTCTTCTACTAATACTGTTGTATTAACTTGGACTGCTCCTAATGAACAATCCATTATGCTGAAAGTGAATGGTGTTGTTCAGCATACAGATGCTTATTCTATAGCAGGATCACCCACGACCATTACTCTCGCGTCTGGGAATTTTGCTGATGGAGCAACTGTAGAGGTAGTAGGAATAAATAATGTTGGTTCTCCGATAGTTCCTGCTGATGGTTCTGTTACCGCATTGAAGTTGGCAGATGATTCAGTAACAGCGGCTAAGTTAGACACGACAGGAACCCCTACAGGGGCTAAGTTCCTCCAAGATGACATGGCATGGACAACGGTTGATTCCTTACCATCTCAGACAAGTCAAAGCGGTAAATTTCTAACTACGGATGGAAGCACTGCTAGTTGGGGTACTGTTGCCTCCTCTGGATTCATTGGCTACACAGTTTATACAAGTGGAGATACTTGGACTAAGACCGACAATAATCCTACAAAGTTAGTAGTAGAGGTTCAGGGGGCAGGGGGTTCTGGTGGAGGCGGCGGCGCAAGCAAGGGCGCGGGTGGTGGTGCCGGAGGCTATGCTAGAAAATTTTTGGATGTTACCAACATCGACACTTGCACTATCGAAGTAGGTACAGGTGGTCTTAACCCCACAACAAACTCAGCAGGGAATGTTGGTGGAGCATCCAAGTTTTACAAGGCGTCAGGGTCTGGAACTTTTACAAGCATCGACGGACTTGGTGGGTCTGGTGGTGCCGCCAATTACGGTTCGGGCGGTGCAGGGGGAGTTGCGTCTGGCGGAGATCTAAACATCACCGGCGGAAGCGGCGGCGGTAACACAAACGAAAATAATTTCGGTGGTGGGTCTTTCTTTACCCCGTTCCATTATTCGATAACAGGCTCGCTAAATCCATCTGGCCCCGGATCAGGTTACGGAGGTGGTGGAGAAGGTTCACGGGTTACTGGCGCTGGTGCTGGTTCTAAGGGCGGCGACGGAATGGACGGTGTAGTTATCGTATGGGAATATAAATAGGAGTAAAAATGGCTAATTACGCAGTAGTAAAAAATGGTGTTGTAGAGAATGTAGTTCTATGGGATGGCGTTACACCGTTTTCTGTGGAAGGCGCTGAATTGATTGAGGCTACTCCTGATACCCGCATGGGTGGATCATGGGATGGTAATGTCTTTACATTTGTAGAGCCTGATCCCGGCCCAGATACACGACCTTACGACGAGAAACGAAAATCAGAATATCCCCCAATAGATGAGTTAGTAGTTGCTCTTTGGGAAGGTGTTGTTGAAGAACGCATGGCGTCAATCACTGAGTTAGAAGCGAAGAGACAAGGCGTAAAAACCAAATATCCTAAATGAGTTTTATTGTTGGGATAGCGCGGATAGCGCATTGGTTTCTTATCCCATTTCTAGTTATATGGATGGCAATAGCCCCAGACGATATGTTACCTAACTGTTTAACAGAAGCAAAAGCACACATAGAAGATAAATTTAGAGGAAGTTACTTTGGCAACGACAAAAGTTGATGTGAATTTAATAGATGCTTCAGGCATCACAAGCAGTAAATATCTCAAGGGCGATGGCACTTGGGGTACTGTGGATGCTTTGCCCTCTCAAACAAGTCAGAGCGGGAAATTTCTAACGACTGATGGGAGTGATGCAAGTTGGGGCGCGGTTGCTTCCTCTGGGTTTGTTGCAGTCACATTCTACACAGACACATCAGGTGATACTTGGTCTAAATCTACGAATAATCCAACTAAGATAATTGTTGAGGTTATTTCAGGAGCGGGTGGTTCTGGTGCTGGCGCGTCTGGTTCAGGCGGATCGGGAGGCGCGGGATCGTATGGGATGGCGTTTATAGATGTTTCCACTGTAGACACAGCAACCATCACTGTGGGTGCTGGTGGTGCCGCTGGTTCTTCTGGTGCGGGAGGCACTGGTGGTACATCAAAATTTACCTATGCAACTGGTACAGGATCTTTTACAGAAATGGAATGCCCCGGCGGAAATGGCGGTGGCCATGCAAATCATACAGGTGGCTCGACAACATCACTTCCTACAGGGCCGACAAATGGAGTCTACATTGCGGGAAACGGAGGTGGTGGCGCATCTAACTCTGGAGGCGTAAGTCATGGCTATGGTGCAAGCCAAATGGGCGGATACACATATAACGCGGCTACAGGTTATGGATCGGCTAGTTCTGGTTCAGCATCTACTACAGCCGGCAGGGCTGGAAGACAAGGAATGGTTGTTGTCTGGGAGTATAAATAATGGCTAATTACGCAGTAGTAAAACTTGAGAATTTGGGCCTAAGTACAGAAGAAATTAAAGAGGCTTTCGGTATATGAGTTATCTTGGAAACGAACCACCCCAAATAGCGGGATATTCAACACAGACTAAAGCGGCTCCTGTTGGTTCATCTATAACCTTAGACCAAGAAGGAACGGTCAACTCTATTCTTTTATTCCTTGATGGTGTAAGGCAAACCCCAACCACTGATTACACTGTCTCTGGCACGACCTTAACGCTAACCTCTACCGCACCAACGAGTGCTGTAGCAACCATCCTCTTTCTTGGGGATGTTACTGATATGGGCGTACCAAGCGACGATGCTGTAAATGTTGCTCAATTAGATACAACCTCTACTGGCACAACAGGTCAATTCCTAAAGAAGACCGGTGCGGGTGCTATCGATTGGGCAGATGCGGCGGCTGACACTTCGGGCATTGAGGATGACATTGCGCTCTTGGGTTTCAAAGTTGCTGTAAATGGATCACTGGCGAAATACAATTTAGTCGATCAGACCGAAGATGCCTTCATAGACACTACTGGTATCGATGCTTCAGCGTCTACTGATGAAATATATGATACTGTTGGTAAATATTATTCTGGAAGCGCGACTCAGCCAACAGGCGGCACCATATCCACATATACGGATAGTGGTACAGATTATCGGGCGCACACCTTTTTGGATGATGGCGTTTTCGCAGTAGTAACATCTACCATAACAGCAGATTACTTTATGGTTGCTGGCGGTGGTGGCGGCGGCAACGCAGGCAATGGTGGGGGCGCTTGGGGAGCGGGTGGCGGTGGTGGTGCCGGTGGTTTTCTCACCGATACGGGAGTATCGCTTACCGCGCAAAATTACACTATAACCGTTGGCGATGGTGGTGCTGGTGCTGGTTATCAAGAAGCAGACCTTAATGGCGCGACGGGTGAGAACTCAATTATTGCTCCGGTTAGTGGAACCACTTATACCGCGCTCGGTGGCGGTGGTGGTGCATCTGGCATTGGATCATCAACGGGTAATGATGGTGGCTCTGGCGGCGGTGGTGCTTACAGCAATCGAGCATCAGGTACGGGAACTGCTGGACCTCCACTGCAAGGTTACGACGGTGGTGTCAACACCTATGTAGATTCTGGCGCGGCTGGTGGCGGTGGTAGCGCCCAAGGCGGCGCGGCTTCAGCGGGTGGCGCTATGGGGGGCGCGGGTGTGTCTAATTCTTATAGGGATGGAACATCAGGCACAACGAAAGGAACTCATTATTTTGCTGGTGGTGGTTCGGGTGGGACATACAGTGGAACCGGGGGTTTAATTAACATTTATGGCGGTGGCGCAGGAGGCATAAAAGGAGGGACGGATAATGGAACCTCTAATGGCTCTGCGGCAGTTGCCTATACAGGCGGTGGTGGGGGAGGCGGTTCTGCTAGTGTGACTAACTCTGCATCCACTGGCGGCGCGGGAGGTGATGGTGGCAAAGGCATCGTCATCATTCGATACGAAGATACAGGTGCGGGTGGTTTCAATGACATGTCTCTGGTATCTAACGCCACAACAGCAGAGGCCGAGCCAACAAAAGGTGATGTGGTCTTCACACATACGACTGCGGGCGGAGGATCGACAACGCTCAACACGGACGTAAAGGCTTATGCGAGCCGAGACGATGGTACTACATGGACTCTGATGACGCTTGAGGATCAAGGAAACACAGGTAATCACGATATTGCTTCAGCGCACAATGTTGATTTAAGCGGTCAACCATCCGGTACGGCAATGCGTTATAAGATCGAAACACTAAATCAAAGCGCCACAAAAGAAACACGAATCCAAGCAGTATCACTAGGCTGGAGTTAATATGACAACAAAACTAAAAGCCGCGAATCTAAACGCAACTTACTCCGCTGATCAAGTTCTACAAACGACTGCTTCTGGTGAATTGTCTTGGGGAGATGTTACCACGGATACAACAGGTATTCGGAACGACATTGCTACTCTAGCATTACATTCTGCGATAGCAGATAACAAGGCCGCTTACAATCTTCCTAATTCTTTCATTGACCAGTTTGAAGATGATACAGGAATTGGGTCGGAAACCGATGGTGATAGAAATGCTGGTGAGTATTGGGGTACATCCGGTACTGGTAATTGTTTTGCTAATGATAGTAATACAAAATTTTTATTGCAGTCGAATACAACTGATGGATCAACAACTTTCACAGATGAAAGTGATACAGGTTTAACGATAACTGTCGCTGGTGATACGCACCATACAACTGACCAATTTAAGTTTGGAACTTCATCAATTTATTTTGATGGGAGTGGCGACCAGTTGTACACAAGTGATGGTGGTGCAACAATTTATGAGTTAAATGGAGACGACTTTACCGTTGAAATGTGGCTAAGAAAAGACAGCACATTTACCTACACTAACCAGAATACTTTTTATATGGGTGGTTCTGACTGCCAATGGGAATGGACAAGCGGCCTTTTAGGATTCTACAACTATGCTGGACTTGGGGATTGGACACATACGAATGAAAGTGTGGCGGCAAGTTCAGATGCTTGGCATCATTATGCACAAGTTAGAGATGGTAATAACCATAGATTTTATGTTGACGGAACGCAAGTGGAAGTAAATAGCGGAACTGCAACTGGTAATTTTTCAAATGGCATCATTAAATTAGGCCACCACCAATCTGATACATCAAGGTATACCAAGGCTTGGATAGATAGTGTTAGGGTTTCAGATATTGGGAGATATCTAAACGGAACGTCTTTTGATCCTCCATCAGCAGTACCTTCACCTACTGGAACCTTAATCTCAACAGCACAAACAGCCAATGCCGCCCAAACAAAAGTAAGTGGAGTTATCATCTATAAAAATGCTTCAGGCACAGCCACGCTAGGAACAGATCTAAAAATTTATTTCACTTGCAACGGTGGAACAGATTGGACAGAGAGTACTCCTGTTGCGGCTGGAACATTTAGCACCGGAATCTTAATGGCAAAATGCCCAGAGGTAACTTGCACAAGTGGAACTGATGTTCGATACAAGGCTGTGTGGGCCAATCAATCAAGTGGCTCTAAAGAAACACAACTTCACGGTATTGGAATGAATTATTAGGAGAGCGCGATGTCAGTAGAATCAGCAACATATGTCAGTCAATTAGACGGTACTAATCCGCCGGGAACTGCGACTATTGCAGAGGGGGATAATCATCTTAGATTAATAAAGACTGTAGTAAAGACAACCTTTCCTGATGCAACTGCAATAAGGAGAACTGCTCCTGATGTTTCTGTATCTGATGCTTTAAAAGTTTTAAGAGTAAACTCAGGTGGAACTGCAACGGAGTGGGCCGCATCTGCTGGCTCGCCTTTGACGACTAAGGGCGATCTATACACGTACTCTACTGCTGACGCTAGATTAGCGGCACCCAGTACAACGCCTATAACTGGATATACAGTTACTGGCGCTGGTAATGGATTAAAATTAGTATCTGATTCTGCATCTACAGAAGGGGTTAAGTGGGTAACTTGTAACCCTGTCTTTCTAATGGAAGGGTTCGATGAAACGGTAGCATCTAACACGTTTGAGATAATGCCATTTGATACTATAGTCTATGACTCGCATGGCGTATGCACTCAAAGCACTAGCGCAGGAACGGCATCTAATAGGTTTACACCTACTATGCCCGGATTTTATTGGTTATGGGCTAGAGCAACAGCAAGCCCAAACTCTAATGGTGAAGGTATTGGGGTAGCCATATACAAAGATGGCGCTATTGAGCCACAATCAACTTCCCAAGTCGCTTTTAAGACATACTCTATGTCGGATGCCGGTGTTGGCTGTGGAACAATAGTTTATAGCGATGGAACAAATTACTTTCAAGCGTTTATGAGGGCAATAGATGATTCTATGGCATTTGGGCATTTTGAATTTAGCGGAGGGTGGATAGGATGAAGCATCCAATAAAGTTAGGTGATGTTCTGGCATACAAGTATCCCTCTGGTAAATGGACGGTAATGAATCAAGAGGGTAATTATGTTATCCATCGATGGGATGAAGCCGATCCCCACCCGACTCCAGAACAGATTGACGCTTGGGAGATTGAATGGGAAGCAGTCGAGTATAAGAAAAAAAGAAAGCGGGAGTACCCGGAGTGGGAGACTCTTGCTGACGCTGTTTACTGGAACGCTAAAGGAGATTCAAGTTTAATGGATTCCTATGTAGCCGCTTGTGATGCGGTAAAAGCCGCTCACCCGAAACCGGAGTAGCCTATGCTGGTTCCAATGGAGAATATTGGGAGCGTTGGTATAATTACAGATGTTCCGCCACAGCAGTTACCATTAAATACATGGAGCGGTGGGAACAATGTAAGAATGCTTGATGGCTATGTAAATAAATGTGCTGGCTTTGAAGAAGTTCTTGCGACTTGTCCTATTACTCCTTACTATATTACACCGCTAGAAGCCGGTGGTAATTACTTTTGGATTGCATGTGGGTTAGCCAAAGTCTATGTCCATAATGGTTCAGCGTGGTCTAATATAACTAGGCAAACTGGCACCACATTAGATGGGGCCGTGGGTTCTGGAGTAGGGACTATCACATTAACAGATGGTAGCGACTTCCCTGCTGGCGGCGGTAGTGTCTGTGTTGGTGCGGCGACAACTTATGAGGAATTAACTTACACAAGCAGAACTGGAAATGTCCTTACATTAAGCGGAACAACTACTGTTGCTCATCTTGATAATGAGATTGTAAATCCTTTAAGAGATACCCTGACAACTGATAATGACTATACTGCAACGGCTACTGGAATAGTAGAAGAGAATTGGTCATCTTCTGTAATAGGTGGCATTCTCATACTAAACAATTTTGTCGATGTTCCTCAAGAATGGTCTTTAAGTAAAGGGGATGGTCAACCACAAAGCACTTACAGATTAAGAGATTTAGCCAACTGGACAACAACAGATAGAGCCAAGACAGTAAAGTCGTTCAAGTCTTTCCTTATAGCAATGAATACAAAGGAAGGAAGTTTAGAAAAGAATAGAGTGGTTCGTTGGAGTACAGAGGCCCAAGTTCAGGATACTCCTATATCATGGGATGTTAATGATGACACGGTGGATGCTGGTGAGTATGAGTTAGCCGCAACTAAAGGATCTATCCTAGATGGGATGGCAATGCGTGATAGTTTTCAGATATATAAAGAGAACTCTATCTACTCTGCTACTTATGTGGGAACTCCTTTTATATTCCAGTTTAAGATACTATCCCCGACTGTTGGTTTGCTTGCAAAGAATTGTGTAGCAGAGTTTGAGGGTGGTCATTTTGTTTTTGGAACTAACAATCTATATGTCAATGATGGTCAAAGACTCTTACCTCTTTTAAATAAACGCCTTCAGAATCTATTGCTTACCTCTATAGATGGCGATAACTTTAGCGCATCTTTTGTTGTAGCAGATTATAACAGGAATGAAATGCTTGCCTGTTTCCCTGAAACTGGACAAACAACCTGTACTGCCGCTATAATATGGAACTGGAAAGATAACACCATTTCAAAAAGAAGTCTAAGCAATTTATCTCATGCTTCTTATGGGGTTGCTGATGTATCTGGTGGAACAAGTTGGGACATAGAGACTACATTAGATGGAACAATCACAGCAAGCGTCCCAGCAACCGGAGCGGCTTTAAGTGTAAATACTGATCCTACTACAACCTTCCCGTCAACAGGAACGCTTTTAATAGGCACTGAAGAGATTACTTATACAGGAATGACTGCTTCATCCTTTACTGGAATAACCAGAGGGGCTAACGGCACGACAGCGGCAGGGCATACTTCAGGAGCAACTGTTGCTAGATTTGCTTCTTGGGATGATACAACATCTGCTTGGGGAACAAGGACTTATTCAAATAAAGAAAAGGTACTATTGTTTTGTAGCCCAACGGATACAAAGATATACCGTGATAATATAGGGAACAAGGAAGGTACATCCCTGATGACATCTTACATTGAAAGGACGGGTATATCTGCTGGAGAAAAAGGCGAAAGAGATTATTCAGCAATAAAGACTGTAACCTCTGTATATCCGCTAATGGAAGTATTCGGTTCTTCAAACACTGTTGATGTTTATGTTGGCAGTCAGATGGATATGGAAGGCGGCGTATCATGGAGTGATGCTTATGCTTTTAATCCAGATACAATGAGTAGAGTTCCTTGCAGAAAAACAGGAAGATACTATGGTGTTAAGTTTGAAAGCAAGACTGATGTTGAATGGAAACTTCATGGTCTACAGTTTGAGGTTACAGAGGTTGGAGCAAGAGGAGGCAGGAGTTACTAATGGTTGACATACCCGCTTTATTAAGAAAGAATAAAGCAGTAAAGAGCGTTATGAGATACAACGCTAACCCAGCCCCATTACTTCAAGAAGACTTACCGGGATATATTGTTTCTGAATTTAACAGACTAGGCGATCTTATATTTAACCTTGCTGTTATGCATCTAGAAAGAACCTATGTGGAACCGGGTAAAGATTCTAGCGGAAATTCTAATGGGAAAAATAAACCTAGAGTCGGTGATATAAGGTACGCAGATGGCACGCAATGGAACCCGTCAGGAGGAGAAGGAATCTACTTCTACAACTCCTCTGGGACTTGGACAAAACTGTAACATACATCTAGTATACCCAGATGAAGTTCCTCATGTCTGGGATCAAATAGAACCCTTGCTTGCAAAAGCAACCCCTTACTCTGAAGGGGAGGTGGAAGCAAAAGATTTTGCTTACTTGATTATTAATAATGAAATGCAACTATGGGTTTCCACAGAAGATAAAAACATTATAGCCGCTATGGTTACACAAATTGTTTCTTATCCTAGAAAGAGAGTGTTAAGAATTGTAGCGTTAGGTGGAAAAGATCTAAGAAAAATGCAGGAGAAGTTTGAACCTGTCCTAGAACTGTTTGCAATTAAGGCTGGGTGTTCTGCATTAGAAGCATGGACTCGTAGAGGGCTACTAAGATTAATTAAGGATTGGAAACAATCTTACATCATCATTACTAAAGACATAAAAGAAAAAATGCATTAACCGGAGAATTGTATGGCTGGCGGATTATCAACACAAGATCAACAGGCTTTATTGAAGGCTCTGTCTTCTCCTTCGCCCAATTATAGTGGGCCGCTAGGGGAGCCATCTTACCCATCTGGGATATTAAGTTCTGGTGCTTATGCGCCTTGGGCTGGTATAGGAGATTTTCAGCCAACCCCTATGTTCCAAATGCAAGGGCCACAGGTTTCTTATAGCAACCCCAATACAGGATTCACACAATATATGGCGGATCTACTAAAGGCCGAAGAAGAAGCGGCGGCGGCAGAGACAATAAGAAATAATAATAATGCTATTGTTTATGACTATAGCGAAGGCGGTGAGGCTAACGCTGATAGTATGGACGGGGGCGACCCACTAGGTGGTATGGGGACGTGGACTTAGGAGATAAATTATGGGTGGTGGAACTAACGTAACAACAACAAGTAGTGATCCTTGGAAGGGGCAACAACGCTACCTAAAGGGTGGGTTTAATGAAGCCAAGTCCATAATGGATAAAGGGATGCCTGACTATTATAGCGGCCCCACACTGGCTGGATTCGCCCCCTTACAGACTATGGCGCAAAGAGGTACAGTAGGCTATGCCGCTGGCCCAAGAGCCGCCGCAATGCAACAGGGAGCAGAACAGAATCTGCTTGGTCTTATGGGCGGTGGTGTAGATACCAGAACCTTTAATCCTGTAATGCAGGCTCTGGGAAACCAAATGCGTGGACAGTTGACAGGCAATGTTCTTCCGGGCATTAGACAGGCCATCACACAGTACCAGCCCGGAGGCGGCACTAGAGGAGACTTGGTGCAGTCTAAGGCTATCTCTTCGGCTAACCAACAGATGCTTGATAAGGCCGCTCAAATGTATCAGCAGGCTTATGAAGGCGCACAAGGACGAAGGTTGGGCGCTGGACAACAGTATCCCACAACCATGATGGCTCCTCTTGGGATGATGCAAGCAGTTGGGGATGTTGGTAAGCAACGAAGATCTATGGCTCAAGAAGGAATCAATAGAGATATTGCAAGGTATAACTATGAAGCCTTTGCTCCACAGACTGCTTTAAGTAATTACATGAATACGATCAGTGGAAATTATGGGGGACAGACAAGAACTGCTGGGCCTGCGGATAACAGTGGCATGATGAATGCGTTAGGTAGTATTGCATCTGCCGCCATCCTTGCTTCGGATATAAGAATAAAAGAGAACCTTGAAAGAGATGGAACATGGAACGGCTTTAGTGTTTACAAGTATAATTACATTGGTGATGATACTCCACGTCGTGGCGTGATTGCACAGGAAGTTGAAGAGACTAGACCTGAAGCGATTGCTATTATTGATGGGGTGAAGCATGTTAATTATAGCATGTTGGCAGGAGATCTATAATGGGTGGCCCTGAAAGACAGGTTATCAGTGCTGAAGAGGCTAGGAAACTAAAGTTCAATCCCTTCTATAAGACTTATACTGAGAGTGTTCCAGAAACTCTAGGAGAGGAGTTTGATAATGATCCTCTTCTATCTGGGTATGCAAATCGTGACCCAAATATGATAGAGAAAACATTCAAAGAAGTAGATAGAAAATTCCTTGCTGAGATGGCTCAAACCAAATGGGCAAAGAAGAAAGGCCCATCACACCAAGCCGCTAATTTTGGAACCAAAGGAAAGTTTACTGTAGATAACCCCTTAACAGACGCTACTCCTTGGGTAGCAGATACTGCTTCTTCTGATTACACAAAGAGCATTCAGGGTGACATAGAAAGTTATCTTCAAAAGTGGAGAGAAAGACATGGGTACTCAGCATGAGTAATACTGGATGGAGCCAACCAGCCTATCTAAAAGATTGGCCTGAAGACCTACGCCGTAGATTCTTGGAGGCAATGAAGAAGAGGCAACTAGAACTTAACTCTCAAGTTGTTGGTGGTTCTGTTCCCTATGGAGGAGAAACCTCACTTTCTCCTGCTCAGATAGAAAAAAGAAAACTTGACTTACAAAACTTACAGAACATTAGAGATTTAAAGTCAGAGATTAGTCTTGAGGAGACAGGTGTATCTGATCAGGTAAAGACTCTTGAACAGCAAGAAAGATTGCAGTCATTATTAAACCAAGCCAGCCCTACTACAGAAGCAAATGGGGCGCTTTCATCGGGGCATGTGGTGAAGACACTCCCGCACTTAGCCCCGGTGTTTATCGAGGCTCAAACAGCCGTAAAGAATCAAGCAGAGGAGGAGAAGAAGCGTAATCTAGAGAGGTTTCTAGGCGACCAAGTGAAAGAGACAGCCCCTCCACCTACAGACGCAAGACATCATCCGGGTGCTCTTCCATTGGAAGGAGATGTTATTGCTCCCAAGAAGGTTTCACCGACCAAGGTGCCTCCCAAGAAGACAAGCGAGTATGATGCTTATATGAAATCTCTTTGGGGAAGGTATGCAGATGACCCAGAAGCAAGAAAGAAAATGTATCTTAGTCAGTTAAACAAAATCTATGCAAAGTCTATGCTCCTTGATGGCTGGGCTAGTATTACTGGTGGAGAAAGTCGCGGGTCAGTATACGCTACTGCGGCAACTGATATTCTAGACAAGACAGAAAAGTTTGATTCAGAAATAAGATTGCATAACATTTGGAAGGCCGCTATGTTTAAGGATGGTAAATATTATCCTCCTAAAACTATACCAGACTTCTACGAAAGACTTCAAGCCCTTGGTGCAACTGCATCTGAGATAGCAGAACTTACAAAGGGTGTTTCAGGCAAGTCCTTCCGTGATCAAGCGGCCCTAGAAGCCACTCCAAAAGCGTATACTTATTATGATAAAGGAACCCGTGAACAGTTTTATGCATACGAGAATGATGAAAGAGTACGCAAAGGAATAGAGAATGGTACACTTATCAAACTCACTACACCTACTCTTGCAAACATTGAAGGAACAAACTTTACATCCCGGATGAAACAACTGGGTAAACAATATAAAATAGCAACTCCAACTCAACGAGCAGAGATATTATCAGAGGCTGTTCGTGCGCTAGAGTCTGCTCTTGTTGAAAGGACGGATTTTGCATTTGGATTACAGCAAATGACTGAAGAAGACTTTAGAACCCCTGAAGGAAAATTAAAGATTGTTCTTAGATTTATGGGAATCAATGATCCAAGCGGTGGTAGACTAGAATTGAATCAATGATATATAAATATAAATGGGATGGGGAACTTAAAAAAAGACAGGTTCCTGAATCCTTTAAACAATGGGATGAAGTTCAGCAGATTCAGTTTCTTACTGATGCTGAAAAGGCTGAAGAGGAGCGTGGCTTTTGGGGAAGGACAGGTAGTGCTACCCTAGATGCATTAGCCCTTCTTGAAAGACCAGCCCAAGGACTGAAGGTAGGTCTGCGTGAGATGGGGGTTGGAGGTTACGATCCTACACCAGAGGGTTTTGCCGCAGGGTTTGGAAAAGGATTCAAAGGTGAGGATGAAGTCAGGACTCAAGAGTTTCTTCCTGCTACGTGGAATCCTATCGTAAAAGGTATCTTAGGATTTGTAGGCGATGTGGCTACTGACCCACTCATGTATGTTCCTATTGCTGGAACTGCAAAACTATTTGGCAAAGGAGCGCAGGCAATTCCCGGCGTAGCAAAAGCCGCAAGCGGTGTTGTTAAAGGAGCGCAGGCTATAGGCAAAGTTCCTGCTGTTCAAGCGATGGGAAGAAGATTTAATGTTGCTACTACAGAGCAACAAAGATACCTTCAACACCTTGAAAGACAAAGAAAGCAGGGTAGTGGCACTCAGTATGTAGAGTCAATTGACGAGAAAACTGGACTATCCAAGCGGGTTAATCAGTATGCTACACTAGGATCTCCTAGTTTTATAGAGCAATGGTTTCGTAGAAGCAATAAGGTAGTAAATAAACGCGCTAAGTCACAAAGAGGCAAGGGCGAAGATGCATTTGGTAGAAAGGTTTCACCCAATGAAACTAAAGAGGAAGCGAAGAAAAGAGTTCTTGGCGCTTTAATGCGATACCAAGAAACTGGTGATGAGGTTCTTAAGAGTAAACTTGGTGTAATTTTAGGAGATGAAGGGGTTGATCTTGCCGAATCTATTAAGATGCAAGGCAAGGAGATTCTGGAATTAGAAAAAAGGTCTGGTATATTTACTCCTGATTTACAAAGGCAATTGGATATGTTAAAGATGCCTGATGATATAATGCGTATGAACCTTAACTTCATTGATGATATTCACGGAGCAAGGAATGATAAGCAGTTAGCCGACGCAATAAGAAAGTATGAGTTATGGAAAAGAAACAAGGTTAGTCCAGAATGGGCGGTGGCATTAGACAAAGCCGCGCAACAGTATGCTTACCATGCCTTAACTCCTGCTGGTAGAGAGAAGTTTATTGGAACTCTAGTAGATCATCCGGGTATAGGAAGAACACCTTTCTCTGATCGTAACTTTCAGATGTCTACAACAGAAGCCAATGCCCTCTTTGCTTCAAGGCATAACTATCAGAATATGTTTTATGAGAACCCTGTCTTAGCGCAAGCGTTACGCATGACCGACCATCACCATAACATTCAGAAAGCATGGATGGTTGACAGTATCTCTGGGCAACTTGCCGCAAAGCATGGAGTGCCGCATAATAATATAGGAAACTGGACGCGTCGAAAAGGTAACGAAGATGAAGTTAAGGTTTACCTTAATAAGAACCATCCCCATCGCGGTCAGGGGGTTGATGCTAATCAGAAAAATGATTGGTGGATAGGTAAGAATTCTTTTGCAGGACAGGTAGGGGATAATGTTCCTTTAAGCATGGATGATATGTCAAAGTTGTTGAATGAAAAAGTCGGTGGGGATGATTATAGTAATTTCCTTAATCATGTTATGAATTTACTGCGTACCGTTAAAGGGGATAGTAGCAAGACAATGGTAGAAGAGGGTCTTGTTACTCGTAATAGCAACTGGATTAAAGAACTTAATACTAGGTTGAGGCATGAAAAGAGAGATGACGAAATAATCTTAGATTTCAATAAGAATTATTTAAACTATGTTCATGGTGTAGATCTTGGAGAGAAGGGAATCTTTACAGGCTTGTATGCTCCTGCTAGGGCAATGGGAGAACTACCCACAGAGGATGTAAGAAAGGTAGTAGATGATCCTAGATTTGCGGATGACCTTACAGGTATTGACAAGGAAGTAGAAGGCTTAGAGCCGGGTGTCTTTTCACAATTCAGAGCGCCTAAAGAAGTTGCTCGCTCAATAGATGAGTACCTAGATTTCTCTAGAAACGACTCAGAGATTAACAGGGTTAAGCGCCTCTATGATGGAGTACAGAATTCATGGAAGGGTTGGACTCTTGCGGTAAGGCCAGCCTATCACATGAGAAACCTGATGGGCAACATAACAAATGCTTACCTTATCTCTGGCGTTAAGAATCCTAAAGACTACACAGATGCTATGTCCATGCAATGGAACGGCTGGTTTCGCTCACCTGACCATCTTGGTGAGAGCAAGAAATGGGTAGATTCTGGTGGTGATCCATCGAAAATAGTAAGCGATGCGAAGTGGTCAAAGCCGGGATTTTCTGGAATGAAAGATGAGAGCATGGAGTCTATCTATTATTCTGGTAATGATCTTGGAGTTGCTGGTGGGCAATACACTAAAGATGTTTTCCTTCCTGATGCTGAGAAACTAGAAAATATTGCCAGCAGAAATAGGTATGGAATGGAACCCGGAAGGAAGTTGCAGTCTACTATAGGTGCTGATAGTCCTGTAGTTAGAGCAGGCTTTAGAGCAGGCGCATCCCTTGAGAACAATGCTCGTTGGGCTGTGTATATAAATACTTTAAAGAAGATAAAAAAGAATCCCGGCAAGTATAAGTGGACTGCACCTGATGGAAATCAATATGCTTTTACAGGATATGAGGGTACAGCCGCAATGAAAGATTGGGGGATTACTTCAAGAGAAGCGGCCTATGGTAGAGCGGCAGAAGAAGTTAAGAAATCATTATTCGATTACTTAGATGTCTCTAAGTTTGAGCGTAATGTTATGAAGAGAGTTGTTCCTTTTTATACATGGATGCGTAAGAATCTGCCAGCCCAACTTGAAAGTGTTGTGAAAAACCCTGCAAGAATGTCACAGATTAACATAGCCAGAGAACAGTTTGAGTTTGCTGGTGGTCGGCCTGAGTACAAAGACATTGCTCCCTTCTGGGGCAATCGTGTTCCTATTTTCTTTGGTAATGAAAATCAAAATGTAAGGCAACTATTTACTTTATTGAATACATTGCCGACAGCAGACTTTGAAAGACTTACCAGCCCAGCGGATTTAATAACTGAGATGGTATCTCCTATACCAAAGGTAGCCTTTGAGCAACTGTCTAACTATGATACATTCAGGAAGAAGCCGATAAGCCGGGAAGAAGGAAATGAAATAAAAGATTTTCTAGGAGTCGAGATCCCTGCTAGCCTATGGCATATTGCACAGGTATTAGTTCCTCTGGCTGAAATCAATAGGTTGAATCCGGGAGATGTATTCGGAACTAGGACTGTAGATGATTTTGGTGTTCAAACAATAACTCCTTCTATCTTTGGAGCGCAAAGAGAGAGCAACCCTATTGACATTGAAGCAACGGCTCGATGGATTAGATTCTTTTCTGGTATCAGAACTTATGATGTAGACTTAGGAAGAGCGAGATCATTTAAGTCTAAGTCGATACAAAAAGATCTACGTGCTTTAAAAACTAAGTTAAAGTATGCCGCTAGAAGGGGCGAGAACAGAAAGGCGCAGGAATATTGGGACTTGATTGAGGAAATATTTGAACAAGCGGCAAGAGAATCTAAAAGACCAACACTTAAATCATTACCATTTGAGCAGAGACAGCAAAGACAACTAAGGACTTATCAATGAGAAAACTTGCTTTAATAATTGGCTTATTCTTTTCTTTGATCCCTTCTGTTCAAGCAATTAAACCTTATGCTACAGTGGTGCCGATGCAAGTACTATGCACACAAGGAGGCCCGGAGTATCTTATACTGGAACTAATGGAGAAGTATAACGAGGTGCCAGCCTACACTATAGAGATCTCTGTGGACAGACCATTACCATTGGCAATGATTATTACAGAGAATAAAAATAATCCTACCTCTACAATTATATTAGCAAACCCTAATTTAAATATGTCTTGTATATTTATGACTGCAAAGGATACTCTTCTAGGCACAGAAGCAGAAAGTTTGCCTGCAAAACAGCCTGAAGAGAGTGGCCCAAAGATAGGAGTTTAAATGAAAATTGATCCAAAATTCTTCGGTTTTATGTTGTTCATCATAGCACAGACAGGTAGTGCTATATGGTGGGCATCAAGTATATCTTCAGAAGTTGAGCGTTTAGCAGGCATCCAAGGCAGGGCAATCCCTGCTTTAGAGGCAGAAGCAAAGCAATGTGGAATTGAAATACATAATCTAAAAAAATTAACAGGTGATCAGAAGGAAGTCCAAAATGCTGTGAAGGATTTAGATGTTATGGTATACAGGTTGGAGTCTATAGAGACTATGTTAGATAAGATACTTGCTACGAAGGTCAGATAATGGAAGAGCAAAAGAACGGCTGGCACATGAGCAAGAGTCTTAGTGTTTCACACTTGCTTGGAACTATAGGAATTGCTGTAGGATTTTTTACTTATGTTACAGGAATAGAGCAGGAAACGATTGTAAATAGGATGGAAATTAAAAGCGTAAGTGAGAGGCTTGATCGATCTAACGCTAGAACCTTAGAAGAATTCGGAGAAATAAAAGAAATGTTCCAACACTTATCCACTAAGATAGACCGCATATTACAGGCTCCGCGATGAATGGAAATAACTCAATCAGCAGAAAGAAAAATCAATCAAACCCTATCCGACGCAGAATATCTAAGAGTAGAAGTCAATGGCGGTGGTTGCAACGGATTCACGGTTGGCTTATCGAAGACGAATGGAGCAGAAAAGAACGACATTTGGCTGAACAAGAACGTGGTTATAGACTCCATCTCGGAGGAGTTTTTATCAAAGGCAACTCTGGATTGGATTGATGACCCGTTCTCGCCTTCTTTCAACTTTGAAATACCCAACACTAAGTCATGTGGTTGCGGTAATTCTTTCACACTTGAGGAAAAGTAATGCTTACAATAAAAAATTGGGTAAGGGAAAATCCTGTACTAGCGATAGCCGCAGTTCTAATTGTCGCTACTATTTTTTACTCGCTGTTCTTTGGATCGGCGGATGCACCAGCCTAAAGAAAGCGGCGATGATCGGAGGCGGCTCGTTAGGAGCGGGTGCGATTGCCTCGATTGCGACATCGGGGACTGCGCCTGTGTTACTGGCCTCAGCGGGAGGTGCCTCTGTGACCAGTGTGGTTGCGGACGTAATGACACCATCGAAGAAAGGAGGAGTTATGGCTTCAGCGTCTAGTTGTGCGCCAGATAATTTCTGGACGTTATTAGGGTCGCTCGTAGAAATGGGTGGCTGGTTTTTAATACTGATAGTAGTTGCACCTATGGTGCTTGGTTGGATACTACCCGGCCCTCTAGAGAAAAAGAAAAAATAAATTAGAATATTTCTACCATATCTATATTTTCTGATAAAGAGACAACTTTGTTTACACAACCTTTGGGTATAGCAGTAATCCCATAGTACTCTTCTTCGGCTATAGTATCGGCTAGTTTCAATACGCCATCTTCAGACCACGTAGATGCATTAAGGAACCAACCAATCTGGTAAACTTTCATTACATTTACGTCATCAGCAGTATCCCAGCCAGATGATTGGACGGTATCAAGCCACTCTACTCCGACCAGTTGCATATTATTACCTAATCCTCGTTGATTCAAAGTATTCTTTTGCTTCTTTCTCGGACTTAACAGGTACGCTTCGTACAAAGTAAGGAACTAATCTGCCAGTATTTTTTGGGATAAGAGTTTCGCCATACTTATCGTCTCTTTCCATCTGATACACATCCAAGATCTTTCCCTCTGGCCTCCAGATTCCTTCCCATCCATCCTTTACATATTTTTTATACTTAGCCACCTTTTAAAATTTGCCTCTGTGTTATTGCGTGGATAGAGTTATAGTACCCCTCACCATCTAGTCCTTCAAGGACTATGATACCTCTCCACCACTGGTATTCAGTATCAGCACACCACGTTTCAGTATACTCTGGATGACTAAAGCATCCTGCGGATAATCCAAATATCTTTTGACCATCTGGACGAGTTTGTTCCGCATGATTGTACACATGGGTATGGCCTTGAACAGCAGAGCAATGCAACTTACTGATAAGCGCATGACCTATATGCACAGAACTGATTGGTCTTCCCATTATTCCAGAAGAAAAGTAATGACTAAAGTGAATGTTCTTTATTTTGCATGACCTTTTAAACGGCGTTACTTTCCAATAGTTTTGGTAATGTAAATCCTTTATGCCAATCGCTCCATCCAATTCTGGAGTAGAGTTTATTACCCTATCTATCCTGTCTTCGTGATTACCAAGCATCATGTATCTCTTAGGTTTATTACGAAGTTTCTTTAATGGGTGGAACAATCTATCTTGTGCGTCTAATGCCGCATCTATATCTTTTAGGTATCTCTTGCCTTCAAAACCTTTAGTACCTCTATCATATGATGACAGACTAGGCATGTCTGCAAAGTCTCCCATGCAGACAATGATGTCAGGCTTAGACTTTACTATGAACTTACCTAGTTTTTCAAACCTAGAGTTATCATAGTCTGGGTGAGCATGAGGATCACCTATAATCATTAAGTTCATTCTGGGCCTCTCGTTAGCACCCATACAATAGCGTTTCTGCCTGATCTGGTTTTACGCCTCATGCCGCTATCTTCTATTTCATTATTTTTAACACCGTGCCTTATCTGTGCTGACACGCTCTGATGCTTCGCATCTAACGCTTGCTCAAGTTCGTCGCATGTCATGCCGTCTGCTTTCATGTAAGAAAACTCTGCCTCTTCTGCAAGCGTATTTAAGATCTCTTTATGCAAAGAGTTCTTGCCCCTTCTTACGCTATCATATGCTTCTATGCTTGTTTGCTGGATTTGCATTTAATTTTTTCTCCATGTGTCAGGGTCAGGACGAATAACATTTCCTTCTTTCTTCGTCTTTTCCAGTTCATAATACTTTGCGAGTGTTATCCATACTTGTTCTTCTATCGTATCATCAGATGATTTAGACCTGTCATGCAATGCTAAAGCCATCTGATTGTTCTCAAGAAGGTTGTTTATAAGGGACATCTTTACTGTATTAATTACCTGAGTCATATGGTAATCAATCAGTCCTGCTATTGTTTTCTCAGTAAACTCTTCAATCGACATGCTTTACTCCCATTATTCTTTTAGAGTTCCATGCTTTTATTTCAAGACAATTCTTGAATATATTAAAATGGTTCCTGTTGTTTAAAGAGAATGCTTTCTCTTGGAACTTACCCGTCTTCTTATCCAACCGAAGAATCATTCCATCTACTGGCATTTCTTCAATATACCCCATCCTATTAACAGACTTACCTTTCCTAAAGGCGGCGGCATAAGCCGCTACTTGTAGATGGTAATGCTTATATATTTTCTTTGACGTTTTAAAGTCAACTATAAATATTTTATCATTTATAGACACAACTGCATCTAATTTCCCTGCAAACCTATAGATTGGATTTTCTGCATGGTGGTAAACCATATGCTCTGATGCAAGAAACTTTACCTTTCTTGATTTTGCCCAATCAAAGAAGGCTGACATACATGAACTGACTTCATCTCCATGCGAGTTTTCTTCCTCTATTTCACGATCTGCATCTACAACCCAACCCAAGCCATGTGCAGTATCAGCCCAACTAAGCCTTTTGTCAATAAGATCATGCACTATATCTCCTATATTAGCCGCTTGAGAACTTACATCCTTATAAGCACCTACTATTTTCTCACAAATCTGGTCAACTTCTGGCTTCTCGTTCCTTATAAAGCCTTGCTCTGATAATATTTCTTTAAACTTATTTGCCCCTTCACGAACCGACCATTCATGTAGATTCTTAGGGTAACATGCATCGATTACTCTTGTAACAGATTGTATAGGAGTTCTTTTATGTCCTTCTACAAGGAAATAACCATGCTTTTCCTTGTCAAAATGTAAATTAAATTTTTGTCCATCTGAATATTCGATAATCATTTTATCACCAAGGGATATCGTCTTCCTTTAATGGCTCATCTAAGTTTTGAGGTGCAACCCATGCTTGATCTGGATGGGTTAGTTTTGCTTTGAACCAAGTGTTCCCAGCCTTAGAAATATTTTTCCAGATAGAGGTTTGATATACAACACCACCAATTTTTATCTCTCCTTTAAGAACAGGAGCGTTTTCAGATCCCCCTGAGTGCTTAAAGAGTGATCCTTCAAGTTCGTTTAATTCAAATGCCGCCATGTCGTTCTCCTAAGTACGTTGGTTAGCGCATATTGTTCGCCAGATATCTACTTCTCTCTGGGCTGATTCTCTTTTTGCTTCCATAGTCTCTGCTTTGACAGTCATCTCATCGAGTCTATCTAGCCATTTCTTATATTCTGTTGAAGAGAATGCCATAGATTCTCTCTCGGCTACTGTTCCAGTATGCTCCAAGAAATGTTTTGCCTTAATTAATTTAAGATAATAAGGCGCCATCTTCACATAAGCACTACTCCTAGCATACTCTTCATCAGTATCCGATAGATATGCCATAGATTCTTCTACCGTCTTCTCATTTGATAACATTTAATATCCCCTCTCTAAATGCCTTGTCTAAAGTTCTTAAGATATACGGATCTATCTGCCAATCCAGTATATCTGCATCTCCTTCGTGTGCCTTTGCATGACAAGCGTAACACAAAGGCATAACCAACCAATCATTTGCTTTGTAAGACATGCCTCCGCACCAAGGAGCGTGTCTGTGAGCAAGGTGGTGGGCTACTACAGTCCCACCTTCAACTGTCCCATAGCGCCCATCTGGATCACACACAGCACAAGGTTGGGATGATACCCAATCAAGATACTTTCTATTCTTCCATCTGTTTGTTTTCGATAACATAACAAAAGAACTCCAGTTTAGGTTCTATATTATACTCTTCTTCATTAAGAATCGATACATATTCCTTGCAATTCCAATGAATATCCCTTTGAATTTCTATTTCTTCTCCGTTAATTAAAGCAACTACAATTAATAGATACCTCATATTTCACAGGCATCTCCAGTACAAGCAAGTTCTTGGCTTCCAGTGGTGTTATCAACTACTTCATTCACATCCCAATCTATCTTCTGAGAAGGAAATGATTTCATTAAGCGATTGTACTCAGACATTGTTATCTCTTCATAAGGAGTTGCCTCATAAGAGTGAGACTCGTCTGCTTTAGGAAGAATACTTATGCCGCTTAATATATCAAAGTTTTTATACAGCCAAGCCGCTACTTCCAACCACTCATCTTCTCCAGTATAGATAGTTACACTTGGTTTGTGTTCTGACCAGTGAACTGCAAACCTTTTCCATACTTCTAGATGTTCTAATGCTGAGATTTGATTCCTTGTAACAGAAAGTTTAGGCGAGCGCATAGGGAACTCAAAGACAATGGCTTCCTTATTATATGGATCTTCTATATAAGGAACTCCTGCATCAATAAGCGCCTTGTTTAACGGGTCTTTCTTATCTTGCCTAACTCTACGAATATAGAACTCAGAATAAGATGGGTGCAATCCAGAACCAGATACTCCTGTTAGTTGACTAACTGTACCAGAAGGTTTTACACAAGTAACAGCAACGGATTGAGGAATGCCTAGTTTGTTAGCATATTCTTTGTTTGTTTTTATGGCAACTTGCTTTAACTCTTCTAATACTTCTGGAGTTGCACTAGATATTTCAAGACAATCAAAGATGCCAGTAAGACTTACCCCAAGTAGTCGCTCTTCTTCTGCGTTCTTTTTCCATACTGGTCTAACATACCTAAAGTTTGTAAGTGTAGATTGGAAAGTACCAAGTATAGCCGCATGTTTTATTTTCTTTTTTATGATATCAAGCGTATCATCAGGTCGAAGTACAACTTCTGATAAATTGCACAAACCGCAACTGCGAAGTATCACCTCAGAACAGGGATTGCACCCAAATTCGTAACTGTTATCCCTCCTTTCTGGAGCCATTTTCTTGGCCGCAGTACGATTAAAGATTCCTCTTTCACCGCTCTTTGATTCATAAAGAGCAGTCCATTCTCTCATAAATATACCAATGTCAGGCTTCTCTGTATAACAAACTGAGTTATTAGACAGCGCCCTTTGTGGTTCATCTACCCACCATTGACCCATCTTAGCCCGTTGCATCCTTTCATCAGTTAGATTGCTAAGACTTAGTTCAGCCGCTCGTCTTACTCCTCCTACAACTACGGCTTCTCCATTAAAGCAAAGAAGGTCATGGCATTCTATACTGGTTAGTTTTCTTCCCGCTGAGTTCTTAAATATCCTTATGTATTGGGTAAATAATTTCTTTAATGGTTCCGGGCCTGATGCTCTTCCACCAAAGGTTTTAAGGATAGCACCAGCAGGACGTATTTTTGTGTAATCAATGATCGGAATAGAGCCTTGGTATAACAAACTAATAAGTTCTCGTAATGCTTTTGCCCACCCTATCTTGCTATCTCTAACATTAATTACTGTGTCAGTAGGGTGAAATGAGTCTGCTACTTCAGGTAATTTATTAATGAACTGCCTTTCAACACTAAATCCTACACCTGTACCACATAGTAAAGCGTATAAGTTTTCATCAAAAGCCCTGATATGATCAACAGCAATAAAGGCGCAATTATATCCCGCCATATTATCTCTTTCAAGAGCAGGGCCAGCGGTCATTAAGGCTCTCATACTGGGAACAACATCCATATTTAAAATAGATGTAACTACAGCACTAGGTAATGGCATCTCTTTGTCTTGCCAGAATTTTGCATACCTTTGTACAGTTTCTTCCCATGTTTCTCGGCGATTCTCTTCGTCCAAGTACCTAGCATATCTGCTTTTATGTATAAATTTTTGATAATCACTCAACATCTTTAATTACCTTACTAAGTTTTTCAATTGGATCATTTGCGTCACGCTGTGCCATTACTTCATCATATCCTTCTGGAGTTGCCCACATTGCAGGATTTTTGTTCGCATCAAAAGCATGTGGATGGTATAAATATCTAGCGATACCCCACTGAACGGCGGCTCTTTTAAGTGCATCGCTTAACCCACCTTTTGCCGCTTCAATATTGCTGTCATCAGCCCCATCTGATTTGCCTATCCATTCTCCATCAGAACCACGTAACCACAAAGTGCAAACAATACGACCCAAGACTTCCTTATGGTCTGTTCTCCAGCCAGCAGGCCCAACTACTTGGTCAAGCCTATCCATCACATCACGCGCAGTTATGTAACATAATTCTTTACTACCACCGCCCTTTCTCCACTTAATTTTGTGGATCGGAAAGGGTCTTTTCAACTCGCGTTCCATGTTCATCTTTTTCTCCTATTAATTTTAGAAAGTTCTCGATCTTTAGCATTATAAAGATGTCCGAACTATATTTCTCCCCTAATGCAACTATAGGCATCTTATCTCCGCGCCCCTCTTCTGCTTGCATTATAGCATCTTTTAGGAACATTGATAGTTTTTTTCTATACTTACATTCTACTGCAAACTCGTTGTTAATTACATCCAGATGGCTTCGCTTATCTGCTACTGGTATTCTTTCGCCACCTAATTTCTTTGCTACTCTCCTTTCAAAATTCTTCCATGCGTCTGACATAAACTTTTACATCCTCTGGTGGCCCAAAAGTTTCAGCAACAAGCCGTACAATCGCTTCCATTTCTGGCATAGATTTTATGCGCTCCCATTTAAGCCTTTTTCCCTTTGGAGAGTTTGAGAAGAGCACTTCTTCCATGTTCTTCCATTCTTGCGAACCACTCCCTCCTTGTTTCTCCTTCATTAAACCATAATCCTTGCTTCTCTAATTCACCTTGAAGCCATTCCTTAAACGGCATTTTAACTCCATTAATAACTTGGTATGAAAACTTATCAACATAATGTTTGTCACATAATGGATAAGGATACTTATGTTTAGATTCTCTAGGACATTCAGTGCAAATCTCCATTACCTTACACACCCTTTTTCTAAGATTTCTTTCTTTTGTCTCGCCATTTCTTCTCTCCACTCCTCCATAGGTGATCTATTTTTCACAACAATAGCAGGTGCTACAATAATTGTGATAGGGCTTCTGCCTTTAGGTGGCCTCCAATAAGGATTTCGTCTAGCACCTTTGCTAGTACCCATCATGCCCCAATTAATGCTTCTGTAATCAGAGGAGTATAATAATGGTGCTTCCTTTCTACTATAGGTTGCTTTCTCTGAGCCTTTATACTTTTGCAGTTTGCTATATATAGACCAGCACTTATTTAATGCTATTCTTTTAGCACCATATGGTATAAGTTTGTTATTAGCATCTTTTATCTTGCTTATTGCCTCTATACACCTATTCTTTAATACTTCTATAGCAACAGGTGAATGCAAACGCATCTCTGTATGCATTTGTTTTTCGACAGTCTCAATTTTTTTTATTAGATTTTGTAGATAACCCATAATAATATGCGGCGGTTTAATGCATAATCCAATGATCGAAGGGGGAGAAATCATGCATTATTCGATGCCGCCGCTCACCGTGGAGGTTATCTCCCCAAATAATTCTAATTATAGCACACAATTCCTCTAGTGATACATTAATTGCATCTCTTCTTGTTTCCCTTTATAATCAATCACTTAGACCTTAATTGCTTATAAGGTAATGATTGAAGAAAGAAAACTAAAGCGTATTAAGAGAAGGAATTGGGTTGCTAAAAATAACCCATACAAAGGGGAGCGACATGCCTCTAAAAAAGGATATATTCGCACCCCCAAGCATGGGGTAAAATACGAACTTACTGAAAACAGATGGCTAGACTAAGCGGCTTCCAGTGCCAAGTCATAAGCCTGTTTCTTTAACACACCAAGAGCGCCATCAAGTATTGAATTGGCGCGACCTTGCTCACCATTTCTACCATTACGCCGAACATGATCTGCCCAATAAGTAACAGCATTGAACGCCCCTAATGCTGTACCTTTTCTGGCCCTTAGATTCTGACCCGGCGAATTCTTGTAAGCCTCATAGAGAGCATCCGTATTTTCCAAATGATGCCGATACTGAACACTATCTTTATCACCGTACCAATCTGGAAACTTTCTTATTCGATTAACGCCTAAAAGAATTTCTTCAAAATAATGCCTTGCATCAAGACTATGAGATGTGCTTAACTTATGCAACTGTTCAATAGACTCATTGAAGGATACAACGCCTACATTATCCATTGCTTCTTCAACATTTAAAACGCTATGATGAGTATATTTTTGAGTAACGCCTTCATCCAAGGCTAGTTGCATTGTATTATGACAAACAATGGCTTCACTGTGACCAGCAACTCTTGTAGCCCTTGTTACACCAGTAATAAATGATACATAAGGATGATATTCGTCATCAATTATTTTAAACCCATCTTGGCATTTTGCCATTGCCCAGATTTTAGTTTGATTGCATAACGATCCAGCAGTTTCAAGACGAAGTTCCATCTTCTCTGATAATTTACGATAAAACTCAATAATATCAGAAGGTTGATGAGGTTTCCAAAGAGTACCGCAAGCCGCTACTTCTTTTTGTTTTCCTTCCTTATCTTCAACAACAATACATCTTGCAAACTCTGATTGACGATCACCTGATGGTGATTGAAGCCAAGGAATTCTAACAACGTACTTAAAATCAATCCCTGCTTCATTTAATGTGCGTTCGGGATCTGTTGGATCAGTGATGGTATTACCAATACCCCACCAAGGTCTGATGTTTGAAGTATGTGCCATTCTGATGACACCATTATCACGGACATCAATATTTGCACTCATCGGCGAATCTCCTCTATGAGTTGGTTGAAGTAAAAATTTTCTTCCAAAGAGTCATCAAGATGCTCGTCTTCAAGAATCTTTTTCTTTATCTCTGGAAGATAATATTCCTCATCAAGACGAGGCTCATGCTTCATTGCCTCACTTGATCCTATCAGGTACGTCTTGTTAGACATTAGTGTATTCTCTTATTTGGCTAAGTGTAGACTCTATTTCGTCAACATAATCATTTATCCAATACAGATTGTTCTCAACTTCTTCCAATTTTTCTGCTTTCTCTTGCATGTCTTCAAGGTTATCAAGCCAAGACCTGAATGTTTCAACTGAAAGATCAGGATCTGTATCAAATCCTTCTTGCAGATCTTTAACAACAATAAGATCAGACTTTTTAAGAATTGCAAAGATTACATGCGCTAGGTCATCCATTAGAACGGCTCCTTTTCACTTTCTTCAGTAAAACGTGTTTCGGCGTCAAAAGATTTTTTTCCTTCAATCATTTTAACTTTTGAATCATAATAGTCACGAAGTTCTGCTTCAATCCGAGCAATAATATCTTCTGCTTCGTGAATTCTAAGAAAGAGTTTTAACTCAGTCTTATAAAGATCAATATCAACAACAATATGATCTTCATAATCAGGACAAATAGTTCCTGATGAATCGAAATTAGCCATAAAAGTTCTCCATTTGCATTTTTATCCTAGGCTTAACATGATAACTATCTTCGATAGGATATTCAACTTTAGGGGCTCTTTCTTTTGCTACTGTAGACACGATAGGGTATCGCATTCCATGAACTCGATAACACCTACCATTATTAACTTGTTGTATTAAAGCCCTTGAAACACCAAACTCTTCAGCAATCTTTTTATGAGGCGTGCCTTCGCGGAGTTCAATCCAGATTTCCTCCACTTGTTCTCTACTAAGTTTATTGCTCACTTTGTACCTCCGTAATTGTAGTTATCAGGGAAACTTCGGTCACAGTCTTCATAAGACTCTAATGCTTTATTAACAAATTCCAATAAGCGTTGAATTTCTGCATAACCTGTAACTGTAACAACATCATGTTTTTTCATGAATTTAATAGTTAATTCGTTATCTTCTTCCAAGACTTCACAACGAAAATATACTTGTTCAACAGGAACTTCAAGAATAGCAAGTGGGTTCACGATACTCTCCTTTATGGAGTGAATAAAGTTTCATAAGGTTCGCGTATTTCCTCAACAAATTCCAACGACGTGAGGATCATATGGTCATCTATGATGCCGTTTTGGACTTCCTGTAGTGTACAATGTATGTACTCTAGCATTTCTTTAACTGGCATATTGCTTCTCCATTATAATTAGTGAGCAGTTTACAGTCATACTCAGGACTCCCCGTTCGGCCAGCAGTTCTTGAGAGGAGCATAAAGCACCGTTATAGACCTCTGGGCCTAAAAACTGCCTTTGTCTGTATCCAGACTCTGCCCTACCTACATGCAACTTTGACTTTACCTCTCTGGTGTCACGGTAGTTCATACTAGATAGTACTTTCCAGTAATCTATTGATACCGGGGAACCATCCGTCGATGGTCGTTACAGTTTACTTAAAAACTTAAATAAACTATGCTATTGCATTGATTTTACTACTAAACAGTATAATACCATAGTTTACTAAACATAAAAACTAAAAGTTGTGCATCACTCAACTCTTCCTCACAGTTTAGCGCGTGGGGGTGCGCTGTTTCCTAGCCATGATGTTTATCTATGGTGGTGGCTGGGGTGCCGGGCTTCTAGGGCGGCGCTGTATCTGTTTCTGTCAGATTACGAAAGTGCAAAAAAAGGGGAGCCGACCAAGCCAAAGGCCTGGTCTGCTCCCCGATGTGAACTACGCTAATGGTGCCCAGACCTTAGTGGACATCGCGTAATCCTTGTATGGCTTTAACTCATGGATCAACGGGATGTCAAGGTATTTACCTGTCTTTGAAGCCTCGGACATCAAGGTGTTTGCACAGGCTTTAAGGATGGTATCGTTGATATCTTCTGGTAAGTCAGTAGAATCCGATACGCCCCGCCGTACAGAACGGTTAGCGAAGTCTAGAGCGATCTCGCCGTATCTGACCCAATCAGCGGCATAACGTTCAGCCTTTCGCCGTTGCTGGGCCTCAAGGACTTCAACTGGTATGTCTGATGCCTCTGCTACGGCTTCTAACTCTTCCGCGCGTAGTTGTGAGGGTGACATCTCGGTAGCCTGACGACGCCAGACCAGAGCCTCTTCAAGCGTACCAGCGCCCTGCTCTGTGCTAAAGCCTCTGGCCTCAAGTACCTGTAAAGCCCTGATGGTGCGTGATACGCTATTGAACTGCTCCTGCCCTGTTTCGCCGAAGAAGACCGATGAAGCCGTCTGTTCGTCAATCAACGCCAGTGCATCATTATAGACGTCGATGGTCGGGGTTTGCGTGTGGTCGTAGTCAATCTCTTTACAAAACTTACGCGCCGGAGACAAATGTGCGCCGAGGATCTGCTGATTGAAGGTACGAGACAAACGCCATTGAATAGCGTCCATTACTGTCGAGGACAAATCTGAACTCTGGTCAAGTGGGCAAGGTAATGATAAAGTACTCATAGGAAAAATCTCCAAGTATGTGAATGATGTACATGACCGTTTCGCAACGGTTTCGTCCAATTAGGACTCATCAGATGTACTGTGTGTGAGTTCAACGACTCCAAATTCGGTATAATCCCAAATATACATCGCTACCCAAAATTCGTCAAATTTATCAAGTCCTACGGTAGTAAGGTATTTGTTGACATAGGCAAAGCGTTTCTGTGTTTGTTCCTCAACGAGCGATTCAATCAAGAGTTGGTAACTATGTCCCAAGTAGTGTGCTGGTATGTCAATGGTCACAACCTTATTTACGGTGATATGGCCGCGATCTAAAAAGCATGGATACGTTTTACCCGCTGTCAGGTGTCCGCGTATGTCGTGAATATCAAGTAGATTCATGCCAATGTGTATATCTGTCATCTGTTTATCTCCAAGTGTATAAAAAGGATAATTACTACACTTCCCCAAAGGCATGGGTTCTAGGTATTGTCAAGGCGACTGCTGTATCGTCGTGCATTTTACCTTGACAAAGCAGAAGAGGGAGCGCTTGTGTTCGTAAGTATTGTTGTACGGGAAGCGACCGACTAAAAGACGCGCTTGCGCGCCCATTAAATGCGGTACCTAGGTTCCATGGCACCATCGAGACGGGCCATAAGTCGCGCTTGCGCGTTCCCTAATGTAGTGGCCCGCGATGAATGTATTTCGACGGAAGGTGGAGGGAGTCGTTGTAATCTGTTCG
>VTLG01005200.1_pt1 | contig 42716 bp, 32 predicted proteins | sample 4694571 | NCBI WGS metagenome assembly VTLG01 (sample SAMN12604809, study PRJNA352737) | marine metagenome | biome: ENVO:00000447; feature: ENVO:00000209|ENVO:00000569|ENVO:01000036; material: ENVO:00002151; isolation source: viral sequences binned using virsorter ...
TAGTAAAAGGTACAGTTGCAAAAGTTTCAGAAATTGGATATTGGTCAGATACTACTACTCGTGGTGGTGCAGTAACAATACGAGGTGCTACAGGTCAAATATCTTCTACTATACAAAACAGAGATTCTGCATATACAGATGGTGGTGCAACTAAAGGTTCAGAAGCAGATAATACTTTAATGAGAGAAGGTTATTCTCTCCGTCGTTCTTCAACTAATTTATTCCTAGATTTAAATGTCGGTGGTACGATAACAACTAAAGACCTTGGTAAATTTGCATCAGCAGTAATGACTACAGATGATAGTCCTGGCTTAGAAAGTGATGTTACGTTTTCGGCATTAACAGTAACTAATGATGCTAGTATTGGTGGTGATTTATCGATAGTCGATAAAATAGTTCATACAGGTGATACAAATACTGCAATAAGATTTCCTACAACTGACCAAATATCAATTGAAACAGCTGGTTCTGAAAGAGTAAGATTTGATGAAACAGGTAAAGTTGGTATTGGTGTAACTGACCCAACAGAATCTTTAGATATTGCAGGTAATATCCATATTAGAGGTAGTGATGCAGACTCTCAAGCTGTACTTCAACTTGGTCAATTAGATAGTAGTGCAACAACTCCATTATATCAAATCTTAACAGATGATACTGATAAGGATGAGTTAGAGATAAGGTCAGGAAGATATGGATTTGATTTACTTGGTACAGTTGCATCTGAAGGTGGAACACATGGTGTAATTGAAGTACTAAGGGGCACAATAGCAGGTTTTGCTAGTTCTGCTAGTGATAGTAGAAGTACAAAATTATCATTGTTTGACAAAAACGATAATAGTGGTAGTGATGTTGAAACTACTGTACAACTAATGGGTAAAGCTGGTCAAACAACATTTTTTGGAGTGGATAAAGCAGCTACCTCTAATGGTATTGGAATGAGATTCGGTATTAATACGGGTGATAGTATAGATACAGGTGTCAACTTCCAAGTTAAAGGTATTTCAAAATTCGATAGTCCTGTTGATATTGCAGACCATATCAGTGATGGATTACACGTTAAGAAAACTGATTCAGGAAATGAAACAGTAGCATTAAGATTACAAAATGATGCAACATCAACTTCATCAGTTGCATTAGTATTTACTGCTACTACAACTGATACTTTTGATAATGCTAAAATATCTTCAGGTAGAAATTCTAGTGGACAAGCATCAGGTGATTTAAAATTCTTTACTCGTGAAAATGGTGGTAGTCTGACTCAAAACTTTACAATTGATCCGTCTGGCCATGTTGGTATAGGAACTACTGCTCCATTTGCACAACTTAGCATACCATTTACTTCTGATAGTGAACCAGCAATAGTTATACCTGATTCAACAAATGCTCGATATTCAGTTGGATTTGGTAGTACTCATGTAGCCAACGAAGGACAAAGACTAGATTTTTATGCAGGTGATAGCACAAGTAATACAAGTAATTTACAAGCCAATGACCGAAAGATGGTTCTTACTAGGCCAGGTAGACTTGGTATAGGAACTGATGTTCCAACTCATCTATTAGATGTTGATGGTACAGCTAACTTTACAGGTGAAGTAACAGTTGGTGGAATGGGTATATCTCATGACTCTCCATCAGGAAGTCTCTTAATAGGTAAAAATAGTGGTGATGGTTCAAATGGAAAAAATATAAACATTGGTAATTTAACACATTTAACAGGGACTTATACTAGTAAAGCCATCTCAATAGGTTATAACCAAAACAGAGGTGCAGCTTCAACTTCATCAGGTGCATATGGTAATAATGCAATTGCAATAGGATATAAAACAGGTATTCATTATTCTTCAAATAGTGTTAAGATAGGTTATGATTTGAATTTTAACCGAAGTAGTTGTGTTGCTATAGGACATCAATGTAATAATACTAGTAGTTATAGTGTTGCAGTTGGGAATAAAGCAGCTGCTATATATGGTACAGGTTATGGTTCAGTGGCTATTGGTGGAAATGCATATTCAATTGCTGGAGGTGTTTCTATAGGAAAACATGCTGGACAAGGTTATGGCGATACTGTTAGAAACTATAAATCAGGTGCATCATATGGATCAATCTCTATTGGAAAATATTCATCAGTTGTAGGTAAATTTGATATAGCAATAGGTTACAAAGCTTCAACTGAAAAGAAAGATGGAAGTAATACTACAGGAAGTGTTGCAATTGGACATAATGTACGAACTCGAGAACAAGGTTTAATTGAAATAGGATATTGGTCTAATAGGTCAACTAGAAAAGTTGGGTTAAGACTTCATGGTATTCAATCTCATTTAGCAGAATCAGGTCTAATGGAACAACCACTTCTTCTTAGGAGTGGTGCTTTATCAGATGCAGGTAACTCTCCATCATCTGAAGCAGCTAATACTTTGGTTAGAGGTAATATGGCGTTCCGTAGGTCTAATACAGAATTGTTCATAGATACAAATAGTTTCAGTAACGTACAGACTAAATCACTCGGTGAACTTGGTGCTGATTTAGCAATTGCTGATTCACCTACATTTACTAGTGTTGCTAAATTTGATAAAGTTACATTCAATTCAGATTCATTTATAACAATAACAGGAAACACATCCATAACAGAAGCACAGAAAGGTGCAATTGTACTTTGTAATAATAGTGGAGATATAACAATTACGGTAGACCAACAAACTGCTGGATATAGTGCTACATTTGTTGCAAAAACTGCTAATGAAGTAGCCTTCTCAGCTGGTAGTGGAGTTACATTAAATAAAATAAGTAATAAAAATAAAATAGAAGGTCAGTTTGGTCGAGCAACTTTATTATATGAAAGTTCAACGGTTGCATACTTATTTGGAGATTTGACAACATAATTTTAATATTGTCTATTAAAGGAGTATAAATAGTATTATGAGTTTAAATATTTCAGTAACACAAATAATAGAATACGTCAATGTACAAGAGGGCGGTAATATTTTAAAAGATGCATCTGGCATTACTTGGCAAGGACAAGTATACTTTTTTAATATTTTAAAAAGACCTATTGGGTGTCCTGCATTAAGAAATATAATTGAAGCAAATCGATTCGTATCTATAACAGATTTAAACACACAAGCGCAATCTTCGTATAGTAAAAATTATGATGATTGTACTATAACAGAAGCAAGATTAGTTAGACATAGTGTTTTAGGTACTAATTGGAAAACAGCAATGAAAGCAGTGAATAACGATTCACCTAATGCAAAAGTAATAACAATGAGTGATTCTGATATTGATAGTCTCGTTACAGAGATTCTAAATAATTGTATATGTTAATAATAAATTATGAAAAAAATTATATTTAATAGTAGTATGCCACGAAGTGGCTCTGAACTACTACAAGTGATACTAAATCAAAATCCTAATATATATGGTTCAGTGACTAGTCCGTTATTTGAATATATCAATCATATTCGCATTTGTCAAGAAACACCTGAAGTAAAATCTCAGAATACAAAATTAATGTATGATTCATTATTGTCAACTTGTCTTTATACTATGGTTGGATTTTATAAACCAATAACAAAAAAACCTATTATATGTGATAAGAGTCGTCAATGGATGTGGCAATATGATTTTTTAAGTAGGATAATTAATAAAAAACCAAAAATGATTTGTATGATTCGTGACCTTCGAGATATTTTTGCTAGTATGGAAATGAATTGGAGAAAAAATAGACATCTTCCTATAGGGCCTGATAACATGGTAGACTTATCTAATATGACTATACGAGAAAGAGTAGCTACTTGGTCTAATAATCATCCTGTTGGATTCTCAACAAAAAGATTATTAGATGCAGGTGAACAAAACTTTTTAGATGACGTATTAATTATAAGGTATGAAGACTTTACAAGATATCCAATTAAATGTATGGAAGATTTATATGAGTATATAGATGAACCTTACTATCAACATGATTTTAATAACATTATAAAAACAGTCGAAGAAGACCATAAGTGGCACGGCCCGTATGGCAACCATGATGTTAAAAAAGTATTAGAACCATCTGAATCTAAGTATGAAGAAATACTCGGAGAAAGTATTGGCAATGAAATTATAAAAGGACATCAATGGTACTTTGAAAAATTTTATCCCGAAAGAATTTGAACAGGATGAGTTTTGAAGTTCAGTTCTTCTTTTTCATATATTTCTATTCTCTCTATACCATGTCCAAGAGTGTAATTCTTTCTAGATTTCCAACTAAAATCATCACATATATCATATACTTTTGCGGGTTGACCATTCTTTGCTTTTCTTAAAGACCGACCAATAGATTGAAGAACTCTTACTTGACTTTTTGTTGGTGCTGCAAATATCATATTATGAAGATTTTTTATATTAATACCCGTTGAAAATGTACCTATAGAAGCAACAATAATTGCATCTTTTTCTTTTTCAACTAATGTTCTAATCTGTTCTCTATCCAGAGCTCCAACTTCACCTGATACATAAAATACTTTACGTTTAATATCTGCTTTATCTCTAATTAAATTGTACAATGGTTTGCCGTGTTTGTCAACTAAATTAAATAAAACTAATGTATTTCCTTGTTGACTTAATGCTAAATTCTTGATAAAGTTGTTACGTTTTTCATGCTCTACGATATAAGAGATTTCTTCTTGATATGTTTTCTTTCCAAATGATTTCTTTTCTTGGTCTGAATATTGCATATGAATAACATCAATAGATATATCAGATAATGTTTTAGATTCTATGAGTTTCTTTGTAGATACCACATTAAATACAGGGCCAAATGCGCCTTCAAGAACTAACTTATGAACTTTACTTCCATCAAGAGTTCCCGTAGTTCCTATTCTTAACCAAGCATTTCGTAAATGACCCATGATAGTAGTTAATGATTTTGCTTTAAATAAATGTGCTTCGTCTCCTATAACCATTTCATAATCTTCAAACCAATTACGTGGCATCTTAAAGACTGATTGCCAAGTAGTGATTACTACTCTTTGTTCAAACGATTCTTTTTCTTTTCCAGCATATATTCTATGTACACTATCAGGATTATATGTATCATCGTTAGAACCATAGTCTGCAAAGTCTTTCCACATCTGTTCTACAAGAGAAGTAGTAGGTACAACTATAATTGCATTCTTATTAGATACTTCTAGAAACCATCTCATTATCATATAAATCATAAGTGATTTACCTGAACCTGTAGGTGATACTAATAAAGATTGTTTATATTTTAAAGCATGTTGAATTGCTATAGTTTGATAATCACGAAGATTGATAGGAGAACCATCACAAGAAAGGTTAAGGCTAGGAATAGAACAATCTTTATTACGTCTTTCATTTGGTGTATTATCTTCTCCTCTTCCAATTGTGTATCCTCTACTACTTGCAAATTGTTCGACATGATATAATAATCCACTAGGTAAAGTATAGTTTCTAGTATCGTATAATCTTATTTTACCATCCCACATTTTATTTCGATAGGAAGGTACAAATTTATATCCAGGCACGTAAAAAGTAAAGAACTCACTTAATTCCATTATAATGCCTGAATCGTCTGACTTAACTATAATATCAACTTCATCATTTTTAGATATAACAATGTCACTCATTGGATATATTTATATTATCCACCTGAAGTAAATCTACGCCAGTCAATAATGTTTTTAATAGTGGAATGTCTCCAACGTATATTGTTCATAATTTCTTCGAGTGTTTCTACTAAAGTTTCATGGTATTCTATTTTAGCCACTAATGCTTGAATATCGGGGTCAGCATCATAATAATAATTCATATCCCCTTTAAGTGGTTTAGTTCCACCTTTAAATGGGTCATATTCCCAACCTCGTTCATCCATATCATTTTGTGTCATTTTACCTGTATAATACAACCACTTATCTTTTTTAAGTTCAGATATTTTTAATCGTTGTCTTTTTAGCTGTAATTTAGCAACAGTATACAATTCAAGATACTTAGAATGTAATTTTGGTGTTTGTGTTGATGTCGAATCTAAATCAACTTCATTGATTTCAGAATCTTTTTTCCACATTTCTAATATTTCTTCAACATTCATATACTAATATAGTACCACAAACTAGATAGTTTGTAAACACTTTTATCGTAAAAATTCAAACTTATTATATTGAAATGTGACATCACACGTTATGTACTCAAGTGCTGTATCTTGAGTAGTAAATGCAAGTGCACCTACACTTGTAGGGAATGCATCATGAAATAATACTTGTTTGTTTATAGTATTTTTATTTGTCTGAATTGAAAGAGTTATATCTTTAAATTTTGGTTCACTTGTTCTATTTGTTGTTAACCAATTAAATAATTCAAGATAGTTTTTAAGTTCTTCATCTACAATAAACTGAATATCAAATGTAGAAAAATCAATCGTATCGCCGGGAAAGAAACCATTTTCATTTTTAAATCCTTGAGGTACTGCTGCTTGTGATAAAGATGGCACATTAGCATTTGTACAAAAGAATTGAAGGTTTGCAAATTCACCTGAATCTATTATAACCTTAAAGTTAACAGGTGTCAACATATTTAAATTGTCTGATAGATTTGACATACTTATATTTATATAAAAAAAGAGAGTCTCGAAAGACTCTCTTCAACAATCTTGAAAACCAAGATTATAGTGCAGCTACTGTGAATTTACGGAAGTACACGTTAGTACCTGCTGATGCAAGTTCGCCAGTGAAGTTCGCACCCAATGTTTGTCCTGTAGCAGTACAAAGTGGGTTAGAAGCAATACCGTAACGAGTCTTGAACGCGATACGAGGTTGGAAGTCTTCCTCACCTACGGCTTTAACCATTGTTAAAGGAACGTAAGGACAGTAGAATAATCCAGCATCGAATGCTGAAGTACCTCTGTATCCAACGATTACTTGGTCAGTTGACTGATAAGGGTCAATGTAGACCTTAAGTGAACCATTAAGTGTACCAGCAAATGTGTTACCGACAGTGTCTACTGAAAGACCTGTTGCAGTTAACCCATCACTGTAGTTTAATGAACCAGATGCTGCTAATGCAGAACCAACATTTGGAGATACGATAACGAAGTTACCTTTACCTCTTCGAGTGTCGATACCAATTTGGTTAGCTTCTTTTTCAATTTGGAATACTAACGCTTGGAATCTTTCTTGTCCCCATCTTGCACCTAAGTTATCAGCTGCTGTTGTGATACTAAATGTACCAGGCGTAGCACCATCAGTTGAAGTAACTGATTGGTCACGGATACTTAAGATAACTTCACGGTTAATCTCACCAAGAATTTCTGTTGATAAGATATTTGCAAGTTCTGACTCAGCGTCAAGACCATGAATTGCTTTAAGGTCTTGTGCTAGTTCCATTGAGTAACCAGCTTTTAACGCTCTAGTTCTAGCTGTAACAGTAGACTTGTCGATTTTGAAACCCATTGCTCCAAAACCAGCATCAGGAGAAGACGCATCTGAATCACCTGAAAGTGCTTCAGCTTCTGCCGCAGAATAACCACGACCAGCGTTTCCATCGTTACTGTTAGTGTCAATACCACCGAATCCTGTATCAGGTGAGTTGTATAGTGCAGCATCTCCTGAATCAGCTCCTGAACGGTCTGACTTGTATAAAGGCACCATTGAGAAAATGAGACCTGTTGGCCCTGACATTGGTTGTACACCGCAGATGTCGTATGCTATCAAAGATGGCATCGCACGTCTTACAAGTGCAATCAATGTTGGGTCGAATTTACCAATGTCACCTGTTACAGTGTCATTAGCTTCGTGTAAGAAAGACTGTTGAAGACGCTCTTCCTTCATAGCCTTTTCTTGGTTTTCTAAAAGTGTAGCAGTTACCGCTCGACGGTAATTGTCCTGAATTGGTGTGCAATCAGGATGGTCAAGCAATGCTCCCCACTTTTTTTGAGCATGTTCTGAATTAAACATTTTACTTTCCTTCCCTCTTAGAGAGTTGTTGTTAATTTACTAGTGTGTTATTGCATATCTTTTTCATGCTTTATAGCAGCTTTAATATATGCATCCATTAACGGATCAGTTGTAGATTCTTCTACTTCTTCAACGATAACAGTTTCGACTGTTTTTGAGTTTGATTCTTTTTTAGACTCTTCTTTCTTAACAGATTTCTTGTTAGAAAAATAAGATTCTTTAATTAAAGAAACTTTCTCCTGAAACTTATCTGCAGACTCAAACTGTAATTCTTGAACTAATTCTTTGAATTTAGCAGCTTGTGTATCTACTAGACCTTCTGATGATTCCCGTACAATCTCATTACGAGTTTGTGCAGTTACAGTTTCTTGAAGTTTAGTATTAGCCTCTTCTAATTCAGTAACTTTATTTTCAAACTCAGTACATTTTTCCTGAATTTCATCAAACATATCTGTTTTACCTTCTGGCATTTCGATATAATGATTAACAAAGTTTTCTTTCATAGAACTCATAAATGATTCAGCAATTTGTGTTCGAAGAATGTTTTCTACTGCAACTTCATTTTCTTCAACCCATTGTTCAGCAACATATGTTAGATACTGATCAATCTTTTCGATTAAATCTGAATGAAGAGCTTCTACTTCTTCTACTACAGTATTTGCGTAATCTTCACGAAGAGCTTCTACTTCGTCACGAACTTTAGACGTTACGGCAGCTTCGAAAATCGTAGAGACTTTAGTCTTAAACTCTTCAGTTAAAGTTTCATCTCCAGCACATAAAGCTTCAATATCTTCTTTCATATCAACTTTTTTAGCTTCGATTTTTTCCATTGCTTTCTTAGCAGCAACACTTGTAATTGCTGATGAAACTTGCTCGATAGCGTGGTCTACATCATCATCAGGTTCTTTCGTTCCATCGATTCCGTCGTCCTCGTCATCCATATCAGTTTCAACTGCTTCATCTTCAGTGTCCTCTTCATCTTCATGAGCACCTTCAGATTTTTCTTCTTCGTCTTCTGCTTCGTCTTCAGCTTCGTCTTCCATGTCATCATCCGCATCATCTGCATCCATTTTAACGTCATCGGCGTCGTCTTCTGCATCATCTGCAGCTTCTTCGTCGTCTTTTTCGTCTTCGTCATGCATACCTTCTTCTTTAGAGTCCTCATCATCAGGGTCTTCATCATCTTCATGATAGCCCTCATCCTTTTCGTCCTCTTCGTCTTCATGTGCATCAGAGTTCATGTAGTCTTCTTCTTTTTCTTCTTCATCGTCTTCGTGAGCACCTTCTTCATGGTGTCCAGCTTTTACGACTTTAGCATCAGATGGGCCTTCGTCAGGTTCTTTCGTTCCTTGAATCCCGTCATCCTCTTCTTCTTCAATACCTTCTTCAGAATTAGAGTCTTCAGCTTCTTGAGTATCTTCATCTTCTCCCCATACTTTATAGACTGCATCCGTTAGGGTTTCTTCCCTTTCGACTGCTTCATCTTCGGAGAGTTCATTAGCAAGACCTTCTAGAGCTGTTTCTAGAATGTTATTTACTTTTTCTTTATCTTGTGCCATAATTGACAACTCCTTCTAATTTTACAGTTTCGAGAGGAAATCCTTAAACACTTTTTCTTGAACTGATGACAGTTCTTTACTTGGTGCTTCGCGAATTTCAGTCTCATACTTTTCAAGTTGCTGAGCTTTCAGAATACCGTTATCCCATACCCATTCTACGCCTTCCATGATGCCATTTACAAAGGCACCTTGAGCTGATGGGTCTTGAACGATATCTACTGTAGCAAGGAGATAGTCCTCTTGAACCATATTTACTCCCTGTACATTCTCAACTGTTCCCATACCACGACTAGAGACTCCAAGTTTTACTCCACCCTCAATTAAACCTTCAACGATTTTTCCCATTGGGGTGTTTAGAACTTGAGCCTTTCCAACAACATCATCACCGTCAAACTTCAGGCCAGTGATTTTGTGTGAAACTTTATCTAGGTTAATAGTTGGCCCCTCGGGATGGTCTAATTCCCCGACTGCTCTTCCTGTTTTAACCTGTTCGTCAAGATACTTCTCGACGGCTCCGTACAAAACTTTTTTAGGATAGACACGACCATTACGGTTTTTCTTTTCGGCTTGCATGAAAATACCTTCAATGAAAGTACTTTTCTTTCCATCCTTTTCTTCAGTTATGTACTGTAAATTATCAAAATGTTCTGTAATAAGCTTCATATTACTCCTATCTGAAGTCTCCTGCTTGACCTTGTATGTTTGTCAATTTAGTAAAATGAATATCTGTTCCATCTCCATATACTCTTTCAGTAGCTTCTTTGAATAAAATAAGGGATTGTTCATCACCTATTGTTATAGATGCAGTTGCAGTAGTACTATCTGCGGTACATATTTTTATTACACCATCTGCAGCAGAACTATATGCATAGAACATAGTAGCACTATCTAAATTAGTTGCATTACCTGTCCCATTAGCAGTAGTAGTTGTACCACCTAATTTTATTAAATTACTCATAGTGTCCTTTACTTATTAAAAATTTTACTTGCTGTTGCAACTCTTTTAATATTTAAAACTTCGTCTTGTTTATCTGTTATTTTCTTATTAAAAATCTCTTGAGCTTTTTCTTTGTCATTAGAATATAAAGCATTTAATAAATCTCTACTCATTTTTTATACCTGTCGTTATGTGTTATTTATATGATTTTGTGTTTCTGAAACGGGAATCATATCTTCTAAATTAGTTTTTGATTCAATATCAGATTCTAAAGTTGGGTTATTAGAGTTTAAATCTAAATCTAAATCATCTCCACCTTCATCTTTTTCATCACCTATTTGTTTATCTTGAAGTTTCATTTCTTGTTCAGACTGACCGAAGATATTTTTACGAACCCATTCTTTTGAGTAGTATTTACCAACATAGTCTTCCATTTGTTGTGCAATTTCAACTCGGTCTCTTAACACTTCAAATTCTTTTAATTCTGTAAAGTAATTATCTTTAATATAATCAATAGAAATTTCTTCACCCATATTATCCCAATCGTCATCAGTGATAATACCCTTTAATAATAATTGGGTTCTTAATGTATCAAGAATAATATATGAAAATCTTTTTCTTAATCTATCAATATACTTTTGGAACTTAACTTCTTCTCTATTGATTTCAGTAGCACGTCCAACTTGAAATCCACTTTCTGATTCTAATCTACTCAATGGTACATTAAGAGATTTGTATAGTTTCTTTTGGAAAAATAAAATGTCATCAATCTGTCCAAGGTTTTCACCACCTGGCAACGTAGTTATTTCAGTTCCTCTACCACCTTCACGACGAGGTAACCAAAAATCTTCTAACATAGACTTATGTCGTCTGTCATCTCGTACTTCACCTGTAGTTGCGTCATAAACAATTTTATTACGATACTGAGACATCATGTTTCGTACATATTCTTCTGCTTTACCTTTAGGAAGATTACCAACATCAATATAGAATATACGTCTTTCAGGTGCTCGAGATATACGATAGATAACTAAAGCATCTTCTAACATTCTTAATTGGTTTACCAACTTAATTGACTTATGAAGATGAGATAAAACTTTAGTTCTACTTGCATCCATAATACCACTAGTAACATATACCATTGCTTCTTTTGCAATTTTTATACCATCAGTAGCATCTGCGCCAGCAGAATATGTAGAATTAGTTCCCATTTCAGAATATACAAAATATTCATCTTCGGTTTCATTTAATGTGACACCCGTAAGACGGTCTGTCTCTGTTTTAATTTCTCGAACTTTTCTCATATGAATTGGGTCAACATATCGAAGCTCTTGTATACCATTTTTAGGATTTTCTTGGTCAGTTATTATATGAAAGAAAATTTTTCCGTCGACATAAAATCTTCGAAAGTAGTCTGCAGAATATTCGTTGAATTTAAGTAATTTTAAAACTGTATCAAACTCGTTTAAAATCTTTTCTTTTATTGAATCTTCGTATTGTAAGTCATCAATATTAAGTTCTACAGGAGCTCCATTAAGTCCTGTACAAATTGCTTCATCTACAATATTATCAATAGCAGTATCACATTCAGGTTGTTCTGATGCTCCACGATATTTAAGAATTAACTCTTTATCACTAGTAGTTGAAGTTCCGTCAATATCATAATATTGACCATAATAACCCCCAGCTGCGACTGTCTGTATACCCTCGTCATCAAATGGGGGGACAAATGACTTTATTGGTTGGGGCTCGGCTGATTTATTGTCTGCCGTTTTAAGACGTTTCTTGATTTCGTATCCAAATATTTCCATGATATACCTATTTATATAATTATATATAAAGAACTCCTCACAAAAGTGAGGAGATTCTTATATTATTTTACTAACCTATGAGGTAGTATTTGATTCCCAATATTGATACTGCAGTTCTACTGTAAACTCTTCGATTGCATCATTAGTGTCATAAGACAGATCAATCTGTGAGATATTTGTAGGGAACGAACCACGAATAGTGTACGTTTTGGTAATATTACCATCTCTATCCAACTGTTCAATCAACATATCTGCTTGATAATCAGCTGGGTTAGTGAGACCTGTATTTGCAACATGAGAATTAATTCCATTCATCCATGTTTCAAATGCGTTTCGTACATTCATTTCTTGGTCGTTAATAACAGTAATTGTCCAAGGTTCGAATGTTCTGTCACCTGCAACCTTTAACTGACGACCACGGAATGGAACGTCTATGTTAGCGATTACTGATGCAGGTAATCCAGCACCTTTAACCATAAATGATGTAAACTCTACATCACCTCCAGCATATGCTGGAAAGTTAATAGTGGCCTTAAACAAGTTAGGACGAGCGCCACCACCATTAAGTTTTGACTTGAAGTCATCTACTCCTAGAATAGCCATTGTTTACCTCCTCCTTAGTTTGAACCTACAATTTCACTGAACTCAACACCTGTTCGAGTTGCAATGAAGTTTAGTGTTATGAAGTTAATAGAACGTGCAGGTTTAATAAATATGTCTGCTACGAACCTGTTGGAATCTATGACTTGTCCTGTGTTATTTGTTTCGTCACAAACAACTAGGAAGTCAGTAATTCCCCGACGACCCTTGACATCTCGTAAAAACGGTTCTACCAAGTTACGGAATTGAGCTCGAGTAAACTCATCGTTCAATTCGAATAATTGGAATTTAGAAGCCGTAGCTACTGCTTTCTCAAGAGTTATGAATAATCTTCTTACATTGATTCTATCAAATGCAGAAGGTTTAGTTTGTGTTGTTTTATCACCGAATAATACAATACCTTGCCCTGGGAAAGATACAATTGGATTAACTCTACGTTTGTAAAGTTCATCTCTTTCTGTTTGGGTTGGGTTGAATGCAATTTTCGCGACACCTCTTAATCCACCTCTGTTGAATCCAGCAGGGGAGAACCAAGTTTCTGCAACGTCATCAGTGTTAGCACATAGACCAGCTAAATGGCCTGATGCAGGAATATAAACAAACACATCATTATATTTGTCATAGACATATAGTGATGTACTGTCAATTACTCCATAAGAACTAGAACTAATACTATCAGCAAATGATTTAATATTACTTAATTTAGTTGCTGAAGATGTGATATTAGCTGTTTTAGAAACTTCAGGTGATACAAATGCCACACAATCTTTTCTAGATGATGCAATATCTATAATAGAGTTTGCATTTGCTGATGTGTGACCACCACCAATTAATAAGTTTACTTCAACAGTTTCAGAATCACCAAATGCATCTTGGTAACCTGCTGTTATCTCACCGGCAGTAGGAGCAGTTCCATCAGCACCACCTGCAAGAGTAAATACTGTCGCAGTAGTTGCTGTTAATTCTTCTCCACACCATACCCACTCTGATCTTTCATTAAGAACATCATGGTAGTAGTTGTTTGTTCCGTCCTCTTTTTTATTTCCAGCTGTAATACTCACGAAAGAATATTTTTCTAATACTGTACCTGCAGTACCACTAATAGCACCTGTATCGTCTTCGATTACAATGTGTATTTCGTTAGTGCCAGGAATAGTATCAAATTCTGTTGAGAATTCAACTGAGTCTGATGGACTATCAGATGATGTCATTGTTGAATCGATGACATGAACTTTTAATGCATTACCTAACGCGCCTGGATATCTTGCAATGAAGTTACCAAATTGACCTGGCGAATCAGCACCAAGTAATGTACTTTTTTGTTCTTCATAGCTGTCTTCGTTAAATACACGTTTATTTGTTGCTTCAGATTCACCTGAACCTGTAGCTGGAGCAAACGCGTTGTATGCATCACTTCCGACAACACGATAAACCTTCAGATTATTAGCGTATTCTAAAAATCCTTTAGCTGTAAAGTATTGTTCGTATATACTTGTCGTTGGCTTTTGAAATTCAGTTGCCAACTCTTTTTCTGACCCAATGGTAACAATTTCGTTTACATGGCCCCATCGGAATTGACCGACGATTCCACCAATCGAAGTCGAAACCGCTGGGATGACGTTTGTTAAATCAATTTCATTGATTTCAACGCCTGGAGATACTAAGAATCCCATAATCGTTACCTCTTTCAGTTAATAATTAATATGTTAAACATTATAAGAATATTCAAATTTACTCTTGTATTTATACATATTAACAGTTACAAATCTTTCCATGTTCTTACTTGGTCAACCATATCTTGATATTCATTACTTTGACCATCACTTTTTATGTATCCAAAGTCTAACATATCGTCTTCTGTTAACTTTCTATCTTGATATAACATTTCTTTTAAATTTACTTGGTCTATATCACCAAATGCAGTATTAGAAACAAACCATCCAAACATTACACAATTCATTACCATATCATCATGTGCACCTTTGTCTGCTTCATAAGAACTACCTTTTGGTACAAAAGAACTTAATTCTTGTATTGTATCTGCATCATATACTTCTAAAATATTTTGTTCAATAATATCTTTTAAATTAGAACATCCAATACGTTTAATCTTTTTGTTCATAGTAACACCAATACCATCTGATTTAATAGATGATTCTACAAATGTATTTTCATATTCTAAATCATAATATACACCATTACAAACCACTTGACCTACATCATTACTTTCAATCAAAACAACACAATTGTTATATAACATAGCTGTCCACACAATTAAATCAGGAAAAAGTAAAGGAGAAATCATATTATTTCTATATGTACATACTTGTCTAAATGGTCTTGAAGTAACATCAAAAACAGTAAATGTAGAATAATCTTGACCTCTTCCTTTTGATACATCAACTGCCATTACATATTGATGGTCAGGAAAAACTTCTTCATATATTTTTATATCTCTACCTTCTACTATTTTTATTGGTTCTCTTGCTTGTAATCCTAAAAGACAATCAGCTGATATAAGAGTAGTTGAACTTCCGACAAATTGATTATTAAACTCTTGAGCAAACTGTGCTTCTGAAGTATTACCTATGGTCATTTTTTTCCAAGCTTCATCTCGGCCAGGCACATCCCACCAATCTACTCGGAAAGGTTTAAATTCATTAGAACCCTGTACACCACCTTCCCATAATTTATAAAACATATTACCTATACCATTTGGTGTAGAACATATAATTACTTTAGTATTTTCTCCTGATGATATTACAGGATAAGTAGATGTATAAAATGTAGAGGCATTTTCAACAAAAGCAAACTCGTCAAGAAATAGTAAGTTAACGGATTGACCACGAATAGATGATGCTGATGTGGCCGATGCTAATATTTTTGAATTATTAGAAAACTCTAGTGAACCTTTATTTAATACTCTACATCCAGGCTGTAAAAAGAATGGTAAGTTTTCTAATGCAAGTGTTACACGAGATAACATCTCTCGAGCAGTTGCTCCTTTATTTGCAAGAATTGCAATTGTTTTTTCAGGATGAAATATAGCATACCACAGGATATATACAACTGAAGAAATAGATTTACCACTTTGTCTACAAGCTAGTATAACACTAAATCGATTATCGTTAAAGTGTTTAAACATTTTTTCTTGATATGGATACAAATCAAATGGGACTAAACCCTCATCAAGATTAATAACTTTAACATAAGTTTTTGCAAAGTATATAGGGTCTGTCATACACTTTTGATATTCAGTAATTTCATCTTTAGTAAAGTTATGTGTTACACCATCTCTTTTTACTAAAGAGTTTCCATTGTAACCATCAATTGTCATTATCGGCTCTCTTTGACAGCATCTTTTGTAATTCTGCTGTCGAACCGACAAAAAGGTTATTGTTTGTGACACCTGATTGTGTCGGTTCATTATTTAATTTATCAAGTTCATGACGTTTTTTCTGTAAATCAATAAGTTGTGTTGTCATGTCTGCAGATGTTTTAAACATACCTGCTAATACTTCAAATGCTCTTGGATGTTCAGCTTCTGCAGCTACTTGCATCATGTGGTCTAATGCTTCATCTGATTTATCCAGAAGCTTTTTTAAATTTTCTCGGGCTACATTATAATCTTCTTCTGCATCCTGTGTAAGATTGATATCATCTTTTAAAACAGGTACAGTTGATTTTGTATTTGACATTAAAGCGTTATTTAGTTTTTGTAATTTATCACTCATTGTTTTTCTCCACTACGACAATGTATTTATTACTCGGAATTGAAAGAATTTTTGTTGGACTATCATTAATCATTCTTATTCTTTCTTTTGTAGCTCGTATTTTATCTTCTTCATGTATAATTTTTGCATTAATATTTTCTAGTAGTGTTTGTTTCCACCATTCAGGTTCTTCTTGTATTAAGTGTGCATTTCTACCATCAGGTAAACTTTTTGATGCAGGACAAGTTGCAATCGATAAATAAGCCACTTTTGTAAATAATGAATCTATATTTTTTAATACATTAACGAGATAATCGGGTTCGATGTGTTCTAATACATCTGTACAAATTAACATTTCTTTTTTTCCTTTCGGAAGTTCACTCCATTGTTCAATGGCGGGGTCATAACCAATACAACTATTTGGATACAAATCGTTTATTGTATTTACTAAATAACCTTTTCCACAACCATAATCAATAAATGTTTTGACTTCATACATATCAATCCACTTTTTAAATATTCTAATATTTGAGGACGTACCAAATGAATTTGGTCTTATTGTATGTAAAAGTTCTAATTGTTTAAAATATTCTTCAGAAAGTAAATTATTATCCCATTCGGGAATTGGTTCTTTTTCTTGACCTTCGGGAATTGGTTCTTTTTCTTGACCTTTTTTAGGCCCTTTTTGATAAAAACTTTTTTCGTACTGTCTTTTTCTTCGTTTTCTTTCTTTATTACCCATATTTACTCCTACTAAAACTCATCTATACTTCCTAATGTAGCAGTTATTGCAGGTGAATTAAATAATTGAACTACCTCACCTCGAGTAAGTAATCCTTCTAATCCCGTAGCAATGACCTGTTTTGGTGAATCACTATTTGGGAAAACAAGTGATACTGTAGCAGCATTACCTGAAGTCTGTCCTATAATCATTTGGTCAGCTGCAAATGAAGGTGTATCATCAAACACTAATTTATAGTTGACATCAGGGTCAATGAATGATATAAATGTTTGTATTGGGCTGTCATTAGGTGAATCTTGTTTCACCGTTACTTGACTTAGTAAAGACTCTTTAGGAGATTGGTCAACATTTGACAATATAGTAAAGTCAGCAAACTGTGTTTGGATTCGTTTAATAACTTTACCAACTCCTGTACTTGGAGAGAATCTTGCTTTAATAGTAAAATCTAAAGTATAAATTATTGTTCTTCTAGTATTAAAATCTCCTTCATAATCATCTTGAAAACTTACACTATTTAAAATAAATGGAACATCAGTTTTAGAATTAGGGCCATCAATATCTTTTATTGTTACTGTATATTCAGGGGAAAATGTAGGAAGAATTTGTTCTACTATTTGTAAAGCATCATCTTGGTTCTTAGCATATATATTTAATTGCATTCCAATAGTGTATGGTACACTTTGAAATTGTGTTGTTCTTGTTTCTGAGTGTGCACTACCTGTAACAAGTTTATTAAGTTTATTTAATTTAGCTCCTGAATCATAATCAATTGAAGTCATTTCAAAACTCATACGAGGTAATTTTATTGCAATCTTTTGATTACTTAAATCGTTTTCTTCTCTAATACGAGTTAAAAACTTTGACCTAGGCCCATAAGATATAGGAACATGAATAGTATTTGTAGTTACGCCACTATCGTGTCTAGCTATTTTTATATTATTAAAAATTGTACCAAATACAGATACAACTCTTTTAATTGTAGCATTGTAAAAATAATTACCTGATAACATTAGTTAATCTCCCCAAATGGATTTTGTTCACTAAAGTCTACAAAATTATTTCCTAAACTTTCAAATATATCGTTATCTGCAAATGGGTCACTATCATCAGCAAAGTCTAAAGTATTAACAGATTTAACTGTATGAACAGCACCTGAAGTACCACCTGTTAGTACATCAGCTATTGCAATATTAGATGACAAACCTACTAGTTGTAATACTAAAGTATCACTATCCCATGCAGCTACTTCACCAGCAGCACCATCACCAGCTGTTACTACTTCTCCAACTTGATAAGTTCCTGTACCACCTGTTTCCATAGTAACACCTTCTCGAGTTGCATTCTCTAATTCTATTTCATCTATCTCATCAATACCCGTATCAATTGCTGAATCATCAGAGTATTCGTATGCTTCAATAGTTAGTTTATAAACAGGAAGTTTTTGTATTTGATAAAATGGTTGTTCGTGTTCAACAAATTGTATTTGAAATAATGTATTAGTAAGAGTAAAATAAATTAAGTCACCTTCTTTTGGACGATTTAATCCTGTTCCAAAGGTAACTTTTTCCCATGTCTTTCTTGCTACAATCATAGTAGCTTGGTCTCTAATTTCTAAACCAAACTTACTTAATACTGTGCCCTCTCCTTCAAATGCATCAACATTTTCTAGATACATTTCTATTAGGTAAGCATTTTCAAATTTAGATTCTATATCCTCGTTAAAGATATCATCTTCTGAAACTATTTCTCTTGGTATATAGTAAACATCTTGACCATATATTCTTAAGGCTTCTATTACGATGTCTTCGTAAAGATTTTGTTCAGCTGTAGAACCTTGACTAAAATATGTATTTCTGGCCATACTATTACCCCATAAAGTCTAATGGAGGCATTTCATAACGAGACTGCATTTGTTCCTCTATTTCTTTTATCTCTTCATTTGCCTCATCATATATTTGTTGTCCGTTTATTTCAACACCGCCGGGTAATTGTAGACCTCCGAATTTTTTAAGATTTGTACCCCATTGACGTTTAATCAATGCTGTTAAATATTTTTTTAGAAAAATATCATTATATACGTCTGTAAAAGTAGCAGGGTCAACTGTTTCATATCCTTCGATAATCACAAACTCTCCAGCTTTAACGTCTGTTCCCCATCGAGTTTCAATAAACAATCTATTCATATGTCTATTAAATCGTACTGTTTGGTCTTTACCATCAAATAATGTATCTACAAGTGCTAAGTGTTGTTGACTCATTGCATAATGTAATACAGAATTAGGCCCACGAAGATCGTAAATATCATTTAACATGATCTGATATTCAACATTAAAATCACCTGCACCACCTGTAACTTGAAAAGGTAATACTCTTGAAATATGAATAAATGTTTCAGGTATATCAATATATTCATTTGTTACATCAGTAGCAGTAACTTGGTGTTTTCTATATCTTCGTATAGTAGCATCTGAATGATATTCTCTATAAAACTGAAATGCTTCATCAATTCTATCACCTAGTTGATCGTCATCGATATTAATCTCAACTACAGGAGCACCTAATGCTCTTAAACAGTAATCGGCTAACTCTTGTCTAGAACCTGGCTTAGACATCTTTTTCCTCTAATATTTTTAAAATTTTATTCATAGAACCCTTTAGTTCTGATACATCATTCTTTAATGTATTTATTTCATCACGAAATTTACGAGACTTTCGTAATCTTTTTAATCTATTATTATATCCATCTTTATCAGAATTAATAATAGCTTTAGAGTACATATCTCTATATAAACTCTTTTCTCCTTGTACAGGTTTATTCATATTATACTGTTGCTACTGACCTTAAGTTTTTACACATTGGTACTACAGCTGCATCAGATGATAGTAATACAATCTTAACTTCAAATTGGTCAAATGTTTCAATTGCTGATTCATCACCTCTTGCAATACCTTCGTTTTGGAAGTCCTTAATAAAGTGAACTTCTTTAAATGTACCTTCTCTCTCCATCGAATCACCTGTATCAATACTTGTAAATGGTATTGGGTCACTCGAAAGTTCAACAAATGCTTCTGTTGAATTACCACTATTATTGAACCTACCAAATACTTTAACATTCGTATCTTTTGGTCTACTAACATCAAGATATACATCAAGACGAGTTGAAGCATTTTCTAACGGAACTATTCGACTAATATATCTTGAAGTAGCTGGCCCGTGAGTTCTATGTGTTTCAACATCATCTCCTGTTCCTGCAATAGTATTATTAATTACATTATCAACAACAAGTAATGATATTCTTTCTAAATCTATTTCAGGAGTTACAAACTCTGAACTTGTTTTTAATGTAGCAGATAATTGTAATGTATTAGCACTACTAACACTTGTTATTTGTGATGGTAAATATGTTGTTTCACCTGGCGTCATTGAATACGTTTGAGGAGAAACACCACTATTATCAGTAAGTAAATATTCTATCGACGTATTAGGATGATTAATATCTTCTGCTAGTAATACTACTGCTGAACAACCACCTACTGCAACTTTAGCACCAAATACATCTTCAGGTAATATGGTTGTAAAGTTTTTAACTAATTCATCATCTTGTGCGAATGTGACAAAATTAATCTTGAATTTAAAGTCAGTATTTTGGTCTTCAGTCCAAGTAGATTGGTTAGAAGATTTAAACGACACACCTGCGTATGGATTTTTATCTATCTTAATATTAGTATTACTTACATCATTTTGTCCAACTGTTGCATGCCATAACGTATAGTTTGCAGAGTTTGATGTTACAACAATACAATATTCAACTCCATAATTTAAATATAATGGTTTTTCAAATCTAAAGTTAGTTGCAGTTGCAGCTGTATCACTTCCTTGATTTGTCATTTCAGTTGCAGTCTTTCTGACTCTTGAACCTGGCACCACGTTTTGAGTTGGTACACCATTTTCCATAGTTCTTATGTCTATCTTCACAGACAATGATGAGTCTACATCTTTAAAGAATAAATCTATATCACGAATATATACTCCTGTTTCGTAATTACCAATAATAAATGACTGTGCAATAGGGTCAGTATAACATATCTTTTCTTCAGATTGACTAATAATTCTACTTAACTTATAATTATAACTATCATTTCTGATAACTTTATTAGCATAAGTAGTATATGTTTCTCTTTCTGTGTTTATGAAAGGAACTCTAGTAGATACAATATCTTTTTGAGTAGTTATCTTACTACCTACACCATAATATGATGCTTCAGCACGAGTAGTTGCATTTACATCACTAGGTATTGTTGAATCTATTAATTGAAATTCAATAATGTCAAGTGTTCTAAATCTTAATTCTTCTGTATTCGGTAAGAAGAAATATCCAAATAAATCCCCACTTGAATCAGTTATTAAGCCAGGTGATGATGCTGATAAAATATCAATTGGTTTAACACCTTCACTCTTGCTATTTACTTTTGGTTCTCCACTCTTATTATTTTGTCCATCAATGTATGTTAAGTAATTAGCAGCTGTACTTTGTCGACTATATATATCGACATTAATACCATCAAAGAATGGAATTACACGAGTATTAGGTTTCATGTCAGTTGCTTTAAAGTAAATAAATCTAGACCTTAGGAATGGTATAAAATCTGTTCCAATGACTTTTGTTCCTAAATCAATCTTATCTTCACGAGTATCTATGAAAGTTCGAGTTCCGACTTTTGATTTCTCTCCGTAGTTTTCTACATAAAGATTTGTTTGATTCCATTTTCTAGTTTCCCAGCCTTCGAATCCATTAAATTCTCTGTCTCTATGATGAGTAACAGTTTTCTTTCTAATTTGACCATGCCAGTTATATGTCCAATCTCCCCAACTCATACCAACTTGGTCTAAAGAATTTTTAGTAAATTCAACTAATAAGTGGTCAGATAAACCATCGAAGTTTTTAACTACATCAGGTAATGCTTCTGTTGATTTCCACTCATCTGATGATGGACTTAATTCTAAATTACCTGTAAAGTTAGTTAGGTTGTATGGGTTTACAGATATTGAAGTACTTGCTCTAGGTTGGTCAATTAAAGTTTGTCTTGTAACCACATTCAATCTTGCATGTGATTCGGCCTGATTACCTCCCGTTATTCCTGAAGCATCTTCAGGAGTACGATTAGTTAAAAAGACATTCATGTTTGTTTGATTACATGCTGGTCTTAAAACAAATTGTTGTTGGTCAGTTGCTATTTGATAGCCAGGGTCTCTTACGTTACCTTTATTATGTCCACCAAAATCATCAGTAAATATACCATTTTTAAATCTTTCACCTTCGTCATCAGATATTGATTTACCTTTAGCATCGTTTTCTAAAAGACTTAAACTTGTATAATATTCTAAATTATGAATACGTTTTTCTAAATCTCCAATATCTCTCATTGTATATCTTCGATATTTAAAGTCTTCTACACCAATAGCTTTCGGAAGTTTAGTGTATGCTGGTAAATCAAAGTTATATAGTAATAAAGAATTTTCAGGAGGTACAGGTGCCACAGGTTTAAGACTAGACTTACCATCTATCATTTCAAAATGACCATCTTCTGCTAATACTAAAGATGATTGTCTAGGTAAGTAGTAATCTAATCTAGCTTGAATTAAACTATTAGGGTCTACACTTAATCCTGAAGTTGCACGGAAGTCAACTACGTCTGAAGAATCATATATATTTAAAATTCTTGGTGTATTATTATAATTAATTTTTACAGTATCAGGATTTTGATTATCAAACCCGTCTATTGCAAATGATTCAACTGTAAATGGTTGAGTAGTAGTTGCATGATTAAAGTATTGATATTCAATTGCAACATTATTTGTATCACCTGTTAATGTTCTAGCTGAACCGATATATGTTATTGCACCTGTATTATAACTTGTTCTAGTTTGACCATTATCTAATACAAATTCGTTAGTAATATCTATTCCATCTGCTGTTATCTTTGTAAGTCCGTAAATATCTGTTTTTGTTAAAGTCAATCTTTCGTTTGTAGTAAGAGAAGTAAGTGTTTTATTATCTGTTTGACTTTCAAGGTCTTTTCTTCCTCCACTAAAATCTGTAATTGTTTTTTGTTTAGATGATATAACTATTACATCAGAAGTTGTAGCAGTTGCTAAAGTTAACGTAACAGTTGCACCACTATCCGTAATACTTGGAGCTGTTGTTCCTAATTTAAGTTGAGTACCTGCAATAACCGCACCAACTGTATCAGCTGCAAACACAATGTAATCATTATTATTATCACTAAAGAAAGTAGTTCCTGTTGAGCCTGAACCACCTGAACTAGCAATAGGTAAAACAACTGAAGTACCACTACTTCTTGATATGGTTGATGATGTTGATCTTTCAACATATCGTAATTCATAAATGTCTTTTACTGCTTCTTTTCCTAAAGGATATATATCACTATTATGTTTAGTATCCTTAAGAACAAATCCTTCAGACTTTGGCCCTGCATCAAAGAAGAAATCATTAACACCAAATGTAAATGCTGAATCTGCTAAGAATGTTGCGTCTTTTAATTCAAATCCAGGCGCTAACTGTACATTAGATAAGTAAGCTCTGAATTTATTTCCATCAAATTCAACTGCAGTTACTTTACATTGACCTACTGCTAATGAAGGTGATGCATCTAAACTTGATAATCCTAAAATTGATGGTGAAGAATCAAAGAAAGCTTCTCTACCTGTTAATGGATTTTTATCTCTTAATCGTTGACCCTCTGCTGTATCAGCTGGATGAGCTTGTAAAGTATCAAACCTTGATGCATTAAATCTAGATGTACCATATAATTCATATGTAGTATCAGGTTGGAATACACCAAATACTTCAGTACCCTCAATATAGTTACCTTTTTTAGCTTGTGTTTGTATAGTTTGTCCAAGAGGTTGATTAAACACACCTGTGTATGTTTCTCTTGCTTTATTTAAATCAACAAATGATTTACCTTTATGTTCAATTCTTTTACCATTTAAGTATGCAGTTGATGCTCCAACTGAAACAGATATTAGAGAATCACTACCACCTTCTGTTGCGCTATATCGACCACCATTTGTACTATTAGATAAATGTTCTTTTAATTCTATTAAGTATGGTCTTAATGTATAGTTACCACTTTCTTCAAAGGTTCTTCTAGCAATAAAGTCTCCTAGTTCATTGTAAGTATTTTTAAGTGATGATACGACAGTACTGTCTGTTACAGTTCCTAAAGTTATCAAATCACCTGTAAATGAGGACTCTTGTAAAACTATATTACTATTTGCACTTAATCCTAATAGTGTACTATTATTAGTTAAAACTTTTAAATCTAAAGAAATTGCGTATCGGTCTGCGCCTGGAGCTGACGTATTTGGAGTTCCTAATGCATTATCATAAAGTGTAGAATCGTTATTGACATTAGCAAAAGATTCTGTTACAGTTAGTATAGGTTTAGCATCATATGATAATTTTTCACTTCCTGTATCCAAAAACGCACTTTGAGCTGATGCAACAACAAATGAACCTTTAGTAAAAAATACTCCTTCGTTTAAAATATATTGTACAGCAATACCTACTGCATCTATTGTACCTATTGAAGTACCTGAAATGTCGAGTAAATCACCCGAAGAAAATGTTTTAGAGTAAATTGGTGTTTGGAATGTTCCTGATGGTGAATCAGATGCACTTGATGTATCTGTTACTTTAGTATATCTTAAAAATAGTTTATATACACTTCCTGTTAAATTTTGAAATCCAACAACTGTAGCAGTAATGGTATCATCTGCATTAGAAATCTCTTTGTTTAAAAGATTAGAAGTTATCAAAGAATCTGTGTTATAACCTGATAATAAAGTAATATCAATAGAATCAACATCTGTATTTACACTAAAGTCTCCACCTAATACACGACTATTTTCTTGAAATACATGACGACCAAGTTTATCTATTTGATTTTGAATAGCAGTTTGAAGTTGGTTTAATTCTCTAGTTTGAACTGCAACACCTGGCTTAAATAAAATTCTTAAATAGTTTTTATTATCATTACCTGATGAATTAAAATCATCGTAATATGGTGCTAAACCCGATATATTTGTACTAACTGCCATAATTATTTTCCTTTAAACTAATACATCTATTTATAATTAAATCGGAGAATTATTGGGAGAATCTTGTACTCTTCCAAAAAACTTCAGTCCTGCAGGATGTGCAAACTGTTGAAAAGAGTCTCCCCACTCCGATATGTCTAATTTACTCCTAATCTCATATGAATATTCTGAATAGTAATTTAAATCTTGAAGTTTAAACAAATCAGATGGTCTACCTTTTGCATCTGATTGTCTATTTGTTGTTGCAAAGTTATCAACTTCTGTTACATTATATGAGTTCGTATTAAATCCTGATAAAGTTTGTATTTCTCTTTGTGTGTTTATCATCAAACCAAATGGTCTTCTTCCTGTAAACTTCCATAACGTCGGTGCAACTCTATTAATATCATTTGGAGAATCTGTAACTCTAATTGGGTCACGACCACCAAGTTCAGGACTTCCATCTACTCCTTGACCATATACTTGTACACCATTTGGTGAGTTAAGTGAAGCTTGTAATGAATGTGTTTTATATGTAAATTCATCAAACTTTATTTTGATTCTATCTTCTATAGATGCACTTTCTGCTAAATACACTTGACCAACAGTTGTTGTTCCTCTAAATCCAAATACTTTATCTAGTGATTGTCTCCATTTAATATCTGCAAAATCATTAGTTTGACTTATCATGTCAGGGTCTTCAAAATAAACTTGGTGTTCGGAGATTTCAGATTGAAGGCCTTTACTTCTAATAATACACCATTGTGTTCCACCTTCAGGGGAGTTTAATCCTTCGATTTTTCCATCCGAAGAAGGAGAATCATATTTAGTACCAGGCATTTTCTTAACAATCTTAACTCTCTTATCACTATTGTTTACCCATGTATCTTTACTTGATTGTGTGTAAAATCCATTAATGGTTACATTAGGACTATCACTTGTAGTAAATCCAGCAAGTTGATATCCATTTAATTGAGCAGGACTATCGTTTTGTTTAATTAATCTTTGTAATTTATATTTAACTGTAACAGTATTATCGTATGGTGTAATAATACAATAGTCTGTACAAGGTGCACCATAAACATAAGTATCAGCCATAGATTTTTGAGCAATACCTGCATTTAATGAAAGTTTTTGTTCTTGGTTTCCTTTCATTTTTCTTAACTGTACAGCACTAAATGTACAATCATTTGTACCATCTCCACCTCTTGTAAATCCTAAATTTACACTACCTGCTTGAAAAGTTTTAAATATTCGGACACCTTTTGGAGTATCTGCATCTGCTAGTCTTATTGTGCTCGAACCTGTTGTTCTATTATGTGATGTTGTTACAATTCTTCCATTGCCAGGAAAATCATTATGGTCATCTACTATATAACTTAACTCGTACTCTGCACCAATTTCCATAACATTATTAAATCTTAATTCAGAAAAATCTATAGGGTCACCTGCATCAACATCTGCTATTATTCTAAAAGTATTATCTTTAACTACTATTGAACCACCTCTTACATTGTTTATTGTTATTCCATTATGAGTTTCAGCACCTTCATCTGCGCCACCATATGTTTTATTCGGAACTCCAGCAAGATTACTATTAATATCTACTAGTTTAGGGTCATTTAAAAAGTCAGTTAAGAATACATGGGCTGTAGGACTATTAAATTGTCCTGATGGGTCATCGGGAGTTATCGATGGAGAATGGTCTCCAATTGTTAAAGATGAACTTAATACTGAAATATTTAAATCTGTTTTTGCAGATGTTGCTGGACTCATGTCAGCACTTGAATCATCTCTTAATGAAAAATTAGTTATTCTTAAAAAGTTAGGAGACTGATTAGACTCACTAGTTCTATGTGGTGAATCAACTGCAAAGTTAAGACTTTCGTCAACTCCAATAATTTGTGAGGGAGAATCCGAACTTGTACTACTTACCCTTCTCACATACGAAGTTGTATCTGTCGGTGTTAATATAGATGATTCTTCTATTTGATTTTTTGGACTATAATCTAAACTAGAATTTGGTGAGTCTTCTTTCTCCATAGAAGCAACTGATACTAAAACATTCCCACCTGACGTTCTAATATAACCAACAGATGGCCCTGTGGAATCACCTCCAATAAATCCTTCTTTATTTTCAGAACGAGTAGACACAAAAGTATGTGATTTACCAGCTTCTAAAAATACACTTTCAGTTGGTGCAGCACTACTTTTTACATTATCAAAAAAGTCAACTCGAGTAGAATCTAATGCATACACAAAATAGTGTTGTACCTTTTTATCTGCAACCGACATACCTGTAAACTTCTTACCACCCGAAGTAAATGGTTGTACAAATCCTTGTAGTGGAAATCTTCCTGAAGGTACAGAACCATTAGGTGAGTCTTGATGATTAAATGAACGTAATGATATTGAACTAGGTTTATTTGTGTAGTACACTTTGCCGGGTTTTAAGAATAAATTTTCTGTTCCTGTAGTAGTTTGTTTAGTGCCTGTATTACTATTTAATAATACTTTGTCATCAGAACCATCGGGGTTTTGTTCAATTAGTAAGGTGTTTTCATCATAGAATCCAACCTTAGCAGGAAACCCAATAAACCTTGGTTGTATTTTTCCTGTATTTGCAAATGAGTTTGATAACTTTTGTCCAACGACTAAATCCCCGTCACCAACCGTATCGACTTCAAAAGTTTGTAGTGGAGAGTCATGATTCTTATCATCAAATAATCTAAACCCACCTGTGTTGTTTCCTTTATTTACAATCTCCAATACAAATCGTGGAGATTGATGAGGATTAGAATTAGGTGATTCGTCAGTAACAGGTCTAACATATCTAACTACTAATCCATGTGGGTCATTTGGAGATGCATGTCCTGATTGTCTTTCAAATATGTACTTACCATTAAACTTCCCGACTCTTTTAACATCCCCGTGAGGGTCGTTTGGTGAAGAATTTAAAACATTTTCTTCTGTATGAAAACCGTCTACGATATACTCAACATGATTAGCTGATATTTGTTTATTACTAAATTTACTTACAGGAGAATCAAAGAAGTTATCCACATTTAAAGCAGGTGAATAGTTGTATGCATGATAGTTTTGAAAACCTGTTAAATTAAAATCAGGTGTAGGTACATCAGTCGAAATAGATGCATTTATTTTTTGAGCAGTAGTACTTGCTTGGTCTAATGATACTGTTCCTACTGTTACTTTATCTGAATCAATAGAAGCTTCAAATTCAACTTCATCAATTTCATCATATGTTTTTGTCGACGTGGTTAACTTATCTGTAAAGAGTGTAATAGCATTATCTGCTGATAATTCTGCAGCAGTAGAATATGTAAATTCAGGTACAGCAGTATTTATTGCAGTAGACTGAATACCATATGCATCCATCTCTAAACCCTCTTGAGCAGAAGTAGGAACTCCGTATATATATGCATCATTTCTAGCAGCCCACGAACCTGCTGTATATACACCTGTTCCTTTCCATCCTTTAGATGGAGGAGAAAGAGAATAATGTTTTCCAATTTCATCAGAAAAACCTGAAGGGAATTCTGCATTGAAACCCGTATTATATGCAACAATTAAATCTAACCAATGGTCATACATAATCCATAAAGGAGTATTAGAACCCCGAAGTGCTAGAAATACTCTCATTACACTATATGTTACATCATAAGCAGGCGGCTGATACGTTACTGATCCTTCACCAGCTACTGATGCTGCATCATAATGTGGATGAGTATCTAAATAAGAAACTCCAAGTAGTGTTTCTCCTCCACTAGAAGCTACGCCCGTTCTTAATACCCCTCTCCATTCTGAACCATATGGGTCTATTAAAAATGGTACAGTATAACGATTAAAAAGCTGATCACCTATATTATTAGCATATGTCTGACCACCATAAGGATTTCTTGTAAGTGATAAACTAAAATTCCTGCCTGCAAAGTCGCCGGCTTGCCCTGAACTATTAAATACATTAGTATTACCAACTATTGAACCTTTGCTATATTGAAACTGTCTTGAAATTCTTGGAGTAACACCACTTAAATAGCCAGGGTCAACAAAAGTTGTACCATCCGATGCAACTTGTGTGCTATAAGATTGATTCCATATTAATCCCCCAGCATAATAAGGACTCATATATCTAACAGATTGACCGACACTAAATCCTGCATTTGTATTTAAAGCAGTTATAAAACCGCTGTGATTAATTCTTTCAAAACTGTTTATGGCTGTACCTGATTGCCGAGTTAATGTTTGTCCTGCATTAATTGTTTCTAGACTTATTGAAACAAATTCTTGAGACGGCACCCATTGGTAAAAAGTATTAGACATTGTTATAGTTTCAGGTGTTGATTTACCTGTAGAAAAGTTTGCTATAGACCATCTAGTATTACTATTTAATAAATCTATTCTTAAATCACTATTAGTTAATTTTCTATAATCTTGTTCTTCGGTATTATAAGGATATGTTCCATTTACATCAGCACCATCAATAATTAAATCTTGTGATACATAAGATTTACCATATTCTACTTGATCTGCAGCATAATATCCTTGTCGACCTCCTGAATACGGGGATATATCAGCTCCTGTGCTACTATACCAAAACCAATTTTCGTCAAGTGGGCCAGTACCATCTGAATTTATTAGAACGCCTTCGTCAACACTACCACCTGCAAGTTGATCATAATATGATGCCCATGCTGTTTTACTTGTAGGGGGAAACTGTCCTTCCTGATAACCAATTGTTGTAACATAATTTACACCTCCTGTTGCGGATAATAAATTAGTTGATATTGTTGCAGTATTAGTAGTAGGGTCATATGTATCAGTTGTACTATTTAGAAGAGCTATCATCCACTTGTCATCATTAGCTCTTTTAAATATAATAAATCCTTTACCTTCGGCATTTTGGGCTGGGTTATAATACCATGCTGTATGCTCACTTGCATGACTTTGATAAGAACTTGAATTAGTTCCTGTATATGTGTAACTAGCTAAAGGTCTAAATCCACTTCCAGGCTCAGAAAAATCTAATTCTAAAATGTCATACGAACTTTGGTCTGACTCTAAGTACGCATTAACAAGTCCCGAATCAATTGTACCAATTCGTGCATTACCTGTACCAATTCTTATAGTAGTTTCAGATGGAGGCTGTGTAAATTCTGATAAAGTTGCAATTTCTGTACCTGCAACATCTGATGTAGTATCCGTTAATATTTTTCCATCTTTGTCTTTATCAACTTGACCTGTAAGAGGTGTATAATCCCCTGAATTATATACAGCATCTGAAGTTTTAAATATGTAATCTTTTGGATAAAAAAGTTCTATATCAGTATTGAAAAATATTTTAAAGAAGTTTTTAATACTGTCTTGACTACCTCGATGTTGATAAAAAGTTAAGATTTTTTTATACAAATCCTTTTTAGTCATTGATACTGAATTAGGTACTATAGTTGCAATTTCTTTTTGTAATTGTCCAATAAAGTCATCAGTTACAGAATCTAAATCATGTTCATTAATAGTTTGAGATAATACAGAAGTTGGCCCTGCAACAATATCTAAAACCTTAAAAGATGCTTCAGTACCTGAAGGATTAATTGTAATTTGGTCTCCAACTTTATAACCAAAGCCAGGGTTGTTAACTTGAACATCAATAATTCTACCAGCTGGTGAATCACTTCCAACTTGAAAATCTATAGTAAGTTGGTCTCCTTGACTATCTCCAAATGCTTTAGGTCTATGCCAAGCAGTAACATTTGTAGAATCACTAAATCCTGAACCACCATCAACAATTTCTAAAGAAGATACTTGACCTTGAAGGTTCATATATCTATAATAATCTTGTAGAAGTGCTATTAAAGATGTTTCATTAGTGTCACCTGATGATGCAGTTTCTCTTAAAAACAAAGGAAACAAAGACTCTACTCGAGCTCGTTCCTCGTTATGTGGTTGTATCCCACGACTATCACTATTTAAATGAGACATTATTAATATCCTGTGCTATAAGATACTCCACCTGTCGATGTAGAAGTAGTTGCAGTTCCTCCACTAGTACTTCTTCCTAAAGTATCAGTTATTCCTGCAATAGTGCTACTATCTAAATCAACGATAAGTATGTTTCTTTTCTCTGTAAAAATATCTTTACTACTAGGTGTTACAGTTATATTTATTACGGAATCAGAATCAGGTTCTATGCCAGATAATTCTATCTTTCCTGTAGCTGGATATAAAAATCCTACTTCATTCTTTACTCGTACTACACCTTCTGCTGATGTACGTTTAATAAAAATGTTTCTTTTTTCTGTATCACCTGAAATAGGTTCATCTTCTAAAGAACAAAAGACACCACCTCTTAGAAAACTAGTAGTAGACATCATCGGAGATGTTTGGTCTACAGTTCCTGATAATTGTAAATTAAAATTAATTGTTTCTGCATAAGTAGATTCAGAACCAAGTGTAATAGTTTTATAAACAGATGTATCTATAGTAGTACTTAAAATTGCGCTATCTGTTTGGTCTAAACTAGAAACTAAATTAGAATGTCTATATATTCCATCAAAGTTATTTAAGTTATCATCAGAGTATTTTTCTAGTCTAGCTCTTACTTTAGAAGACAGCTCTCCTGACGTTAAATTAGTTGAATTAGGATTAAATCTAAAGTTTATAGTAAATAATATGTATGTATATGTTGGGTCAACAAGAACAGGTTCTATACTAATTATTTTTTTACCTGCTAAATAATTTGTAATTTGAGTTTTTTGTAAATCCGTTAATACTAAACTACCTTCGGGTTTCACAGATAAATATACTTTACCAAAATCAGGTATTTCTTCTGTCTCTCCTCCCCATGTAATTACGTCTTGTATACCACTAATATTTGATTTGATTAGCGATTTAAAATCATTTGCAGTTACGGCTCTATCTTGTGATATAAAAGCAAGTGGTGCATTATATTTAATACTAGATATTGACTCTTGATTTGAACCACCAGCAGCAGGTGATACAGTTGTTGTTGATGATATATCTACTACATTTACTCCTGTTTCAGAATATGTAAATACATTTGCAAAGTTTGTAGTTGGCCCTACTACACTTAAAAATTCTATTTCTATTTTACCAGCAGCTAGTGGTTGTTTACCAATCGTGCCATTTCCAAATTCAAGTTGATATTTACCTTCGGTATTTTCAGATAAAAAATATACAAGTGAGTTTGAATCTAAATTATTAAAACTTTCAAATTTATTATACACATCATAAGATGTTGCAGCAAGACTGTCATATACTTTAACTACGAGAGTAGATGTATCTATATTTTTATCTGTTATAACATACCGTTTAGTATATGCATTGTCAACAGTAAAAGTTTGAATTTTAGTTATACCTTGTTTTATTTCAATACTACTAAACGAAAAAGTATTTGCTGTTGTATTTAATTGAGATGTTGTATCAGTAGTTGTTTGAAATACATAAGATATGTCATCAATTGTTGTAGTAAATTTAGTACCTTTTGGTAATGTGTAAGAAGTTGCAGTACTTCCTGATGCTCTACTAAATATTAAATCAACACTAGCAGTAGAACCTGTTGCACTTAATGGTGTATAACCTAATAGTCTAGCTCTGGATACAACATTACTTCTTATCTGTGCTGAATCAAGAAATGACTCATTCATTATCATGTGAGATGTTACAGCATTATAATGAGTATTGTATGCCAAAATATCAAGAAGATGATTTAATCCTGAACCATTGAAATCAAAATCTTTAAACGGGCCATCTACACGTTTAAAATAATTTTTAATATTTGTTTTTATTTGGTCGAAATCTAATTCGGTTGTGTTAAACTGTGACATTATCTTAACCTCTCTAAATAAAATGATACCTCTTCTTCATCTCCTGCATTAGTAATACTAAATCCTAAATTTACAAAGTAAGCATTCCTATCACTAGCATCTAGTACTTGTAACTTAATATCAGATAATCTAGGTTCTAATGTTTTTAATGCTTGTTTAATAATTGTTTTTAATAAATTAATATTATATGGTGTAACAGGTTCAAAAAGTAATGATGTTACATTACAACCTATTTCAGGATGAAAAGGTCTATCACCACTATTAGTAAGTAGTAAATTTTTTATTGAATTTTTAACAGCATCTAAATCTCTTACAGGTCTTATATCACTTGTATTTGGATGTCTCTTAAATAATAGATTAAGGTCACTGTAAAGAGTAGACCTACTTATACTATTTGCTTTACGACTATAAGAATTTTTATCTGATATTCCTGAACTCATGTCTCTATTTATAATATAAAATATAGTTTATTCTAATATTAATAACCTGAACTTGTTCCTGAACTTGGTGTAGGTGCTGATGCAGTAGTACCTGTAGTTGCAGCACTTGTACTACTTGCAGTTGGTGTGCTAAAAGGCAGTCCTCCAATAGTAAGTTCTGATTCTATTGCTGCTATATCTTCAGAAGTTAAATCGGTTGAAGGTGCGTCGGTTGTCTCTGTAGTTCGTACTCGTGTATTAATAACTCTTCTATCAGGTTTACCTACTTCTCTAAAGAAATAATATGGGACTTCATTTTTTCTTGGGTCATCAAAAGTAGTAGCTTCACCATTAGGTAATACAATTGTTATATCTTCAAATTTTATTTTACGGACTCCTGTAGACTCAACAGTAGTTTGTGTATTATAAGTTGTCTCAATAACTTGGTCTTCAAATGTTTCAATGTAAGCTGTTTTTAGTTCATCAAGTGTTACTCCTAACATATCTATTTGTCTTATATTAGAAAAGTCTTTCGATTTAATTTCTTCATAAGTATAAATATTTGCAACAAATTGAGTATCACCCTCTCCAAATATTCTAATAGCATACTCATCAACTAATCCTAATTCAGGCTCCCAACTCCTAATATCTGTTGAAATGGCCTCATCAATATAATCTGAAACATATCTTTCTTTATCAGCTAGTATATCAGCTGACCCCTCTAGTTGTGCATTTTTTGCAATTGTTGATCTTAAATCAGAATTAAAAAATCTAATAATTTTTACAGCAGTATATTGAAATAAACCTTGAAATAAAATGTTTACTGCATCTTTATTACTTTGAGACATTTCTTCATACGTTTGTCCATTTCCGTATACACCTTGCAATCTATCTATTAGTGATTTTATATTAACATTATCAAGAGTTAAATTACCCATAATTTGATATGTATCAGGATATATTGCTTTTTTCAATTCTTCAAATGATTCTTCATTTTTCTCTTCAAAATCATTTAATTCTTTGTTAGCATTTCCTATTTTTTCATTAAAATGTTTTTCTACTTTTTTCAAGGTTTCATTATTTTTTATCTTATCTGATGAAATTGTAGCTTTAGCTAAAGTTATATTTGTTTGATTGACCTCTGATAATGTTGTACTTTTATCTTCTTGTTTACTCTCTTCAAACTTTGGAACTGCTACCTCTTCAGTTTGTTCTTTAGCATCAACAGCCTTTTCAACTACAACACTTTTAGTAGTAACTTCTCCTGTATCAGGGTCAGTTTCTTCAACGGTTTTTATTTCTACATTAGGTGCATCTTTACAAATGTCAAAATCTCCTAATTTTAATTTATCAAAAATATCATCTAAATCAGGAATTGCATCTCCAAACTTATCAACAATATCTTGAATTTTTGCAGCTGCCTGTTCGGGAGCAGTTGATAGCAGTGCAAGTACTTGACCTAGTTCTGTTTTAAAATCAGGTAGTTCAGGTAATTCAGGTATAGCACCTTTTATACCATCTTCTAATTGAGATAGTTGGTCAGATAGTCCACTTAAAGCACTATTACCGACTGACGATATATCATCTAATAAACCACCTAATTGGTCTTTTAATGCATCTAATTTTTCCGTTAACGGATTTTTTGAACAATTAATTAATCCCATTTTAATTCATGTATATTGCTGCACCTTCTTCAACAATATTCTCTCCTGCTATTATGTTAATATTATTATCTGCGTCTAGTCTTATATTACTACCTACATTTATATTGACACTATTACTAGTTCCTATGGCTACTCCTGCATCTCCAACAATCTTTTGGTTAAGTAAAGCAACTGATGTATTAGTTCCAAGTGTAGTATAACCACTATTTCCAACAATGTCATGTGTTAAGTTTCCTGAAATTGATTTCTTTTCATTACCACTTATTTTTATTAAATTATTTCCTGTTATAGTTTCTCCATTATCTTTTAAAACTTCTTTGAAAAAGTTACCTAATGTTTTAATTCTCATTGTACTTGGTATAGTATCTTCATTTTCTGATAATACTTTACCAACTGAAATATTGTAATCGCCTTCGACTTCTAAATTATAATCACCTCTAACTAAAGTATTTAAATTTCCTCCAATAGTTAAGTTACAATTTCCTGTAATAGAAACATTTTTACCTCTTGCATATATCTCGTAATCCTCTCCTCGTACATTTAATGTCCTATCTCCATTTACACTCATTTCATGATATGTGCCACTTTTATGAGTATGTGATATTCTTTCATATCCCGTGGTGTCGTCAACTTCAATTACATGACCACTTGCATATTCTGTTACATGATTATTTGGATAAGAACTATTTACAACTTCTTCTGTTGGAATACTACTCCAACTTTCTCTAGTTATTTCGACCTCATCTTCTAAAGTTGTAAGATTTAAACCTTTAGCAATATCAACATTCTCTACTCGTGTCTCTTCTCTTTTAACATACAATGGAGTCTTTTGAAAACTCGATGTTGCATTTCTTGGAATATCAGCCCCGTTACGTTTTGGATTAAGTCCTCTTGGGTCACTAAACCCAAATAGATTAGAAGTTTTTGTAGATGACGTAGGTATTGTTCCAAATACTACAGGGTCTTGTGCTGCTTTACCATCTTTAAAAAATCCAACTACCCAACTACCTCTTTCTACACCTGTTGCAGATTGTCCTACACCAGCCATAGAAGAACTTGTTATAGGTAAAATAGGTATGGCCCATGGTAAATCAATTGTAGGTAAAGCTGTTTTATCATCAGTATGATATCCATAACATCTTACTTTAAGTCTACCTTGTTCTAACGGGTCATTAGTTGATTCAACAACTCCCGTAAACCAAATCATTTCTCCTATAAATGAACTCACGTTGTCACCACACTTTTACTAAACGAATCACGTTTTATTTTTAAAAAACAATAATAACCATCATCATCTACTCTATGAGCAACTGATGTAATTAAGTATGTACCCGATATAAACTCATCTCTTACTTCCGTACTATTATCAGGTGCTTTTGATTTTGGTATTTCAATATTTATTAGATTGCCTGGATTTAAATTTACATCACCTGCTAACTTTATATCATGTGTTTGTGTTTGAAGTAATACATTCATTGCAGAACTTTTAGGTAAATGTGTGGAAAGTTGACTTCCATAATTAACAGAACCTGAAAAAGAATCTCGATTAACTGATAAGTATCTTGTTTTAGCAATAGGCAATTCATTTAATGTCAATCCTGAAATATTAAATTCTTTGGATAATACACTTTTTCCTCCAAGAGTTGGAGTTTGAATTGTTTCTACATCTTCTATTTCTTTATTTTGTTTTGGGTCTAAACGAATTTCTTTATCATAATCATAATACTTCGTAATATATGTCTTATCAGACCAATCTAAATATTTGTTTTCTGATGAAAAAGCACCTGCTATACCTTGTTTTATTTTAGACATGCCTAGACTAGATTCTAATTCTAATATTCTTCTTCGTTTAATATCGTATGCATTCTTTCCTTCAGGATGACTAGAAACATCACTTTGTATAAAGACATAAGGTTTACCATCATATAAAGGTTTATTAAATTCTTTGTCTAGTAGATAAGATAAAGAACTTAAATGAACATCGCCAGGATTATTACTTAATAACTGATACAAGTAAAATGGAAAATCGTTTTCGTCAGATAAATTTCTCCTTAAAAACTCAATAGATTCCATAGTAGAAAGATTATCATTTAAAACACCTTTAGATGTTTTTTTATCCTGACCAAAAATAAAGAATCTTAAATCAACATCGAAACCTAAATTTCTAAATATTTTTTCTATTTCTAAACTTAACGAACCTGTATACTTTCTAGATGTCGACCTAAATGCTGCAACATATGCAAAGTCACTAATTGCTTTAATAAAGTATACTGATTCATTTATATTTTGTGTTGGTTTACCATAAGCAGGATAGTCAGTTACAATAAAATCAAAAGTAAATTCTTCAGGTTCTTCTTTATCAATTGGTTTTTTATTTGCAGATACTCTTATTAATTCTTGACCTATCAATGGCATGTTTTCCATTAAACTAACATTGTCTTTCAAACCAATTTCTAATTCTAAAAAAGGTTTATAAAGAGTACTAATTATCTTTAATGAAGAAGTAATCGGTAATATATTATAGATAAATCCTTCTCTTTTTGCATCTTCATAAGATAAATTACTAGCCTCATGACCAAATATTTCAAGTTTGGTTATATTCATTGTAGCTGGATTATACGCTACATCAGTTGATACATTATTTTGTTTCATTATAGATTAATTGTTTCTTTATATTGTTCAACAAAACTTTGAATTTCTGAAGGTTTAATTACTTTAATTCTACGATTATCAAAATTCAAGTTTTCTAAATTTTGTCTTTTTGATACAAATACATCTGGCCCTGAATTACTAAATAACGTACCTATATCAGGAGAATTATTAGCAGGAACTTTATCTTGATTAAATGCATCGTAAGCTGATATTTCATTTGTTTCATCTCCTTGAGTATAATAATATTCAGGTGCTTCTCGATAATTTTCATACATTCTAGATGGACTAAAACTTTGATTTAATCCAAAACTTGGAGATGCATCAAAAGGAAATAGAGTTTCTGCAATTGGTATAATACTATTAGGAGATGAATCGGGACTATCATTTTTAATAAAATAATTTTCATGAAGATTTAATTGGTCATTTAATACACTAGTATTTGTAAATGATTTTGTTACTGACTCTGATAAACCTCGAACCCATCGGGCACGGTATATACTCATTGGACTATCTTCAAATCCAAGAGTAAGAGGATGTTCTCCTGGCGTACCTGCAAAAAATGCTGCTTTAGCTTGTGCTACAGTAGAATCACTTGGTACATGAGTCTCACCTCTCATCGATGTACCGTCAGACATAGTGTGCATACCATCTAACCAATTTTGAGTTACAAAGTCTCCTACTACTAATTGCATTTTCTGACTATCCCAATTTTTAATCTTTGCAAGAGCTCCGTTTCTTTTTACTCTTAATTCAGAAAATGTAGTATCAATACCATTAAAAGTATTTGTTATATGAGTTTCATTAACAGTAGTTGGTGTTTCATTGCCGGGTGAATTATCAAAAACTGTAAAAGTACTCTTCATTTGAGGATTTAAAACAAGAGCACCTAAATTATCGTATTCAAATTGCATCTCTAATTCTAAAGTTCTTGGGTCTTTCGGCCAACTAGATAAACCATTTCCAAGTGATTCATTAATTAAAAAGAAAGTCCAATAATAATTTGGAGTACCATATAATTTAGTAGATACAATATCAGGTCTTTCTCCTTCTTTGACTTCGTAATAATTATAATTAAAACTATTTTCTGATCTGTCTAAATCAATGGTTGCATATCTGAAAATATCTTTAATTTCAATATTAACATTATTACCTCTTAAATCATATTTTCTATTTGGAAATTGACTAAAAAATGACATTATGCGTTATTCTCCTCACTTCCTGATGTACTTGGAGTTGTAAATGCTGATTGTAATGATTGGTCTATATTATCAAGTGAATCTCTTAATTCTGTACCAAGTGGTTGTAAGCCAACAGGTTTATCCGAGAATGGATTAAGTGTATCGACAATATCATCTCGAGTAAGTTCTCTTGTTTCTGTATAGTTTACTGTCATATCTATTTCAAGTGGTGCTCCATCTCTATGAAAAGCATTTGCACTACCATTAAAAGTAGATTGTACTCCTGTTAAATAACAAGAAAATATTCTTGGTATAAATTTATTTGGGTCACCACCAAATCCCATATCTAAAAAATCAATATTCCAAATAGGAGGATATTTTAAAGTAAAATTACCTTGTGTTTGTTCAGCAGTTCGTCCTCTTTCAGCATAAGTATATTTTCTAAAAAATTCGTGGATGGCTTTTATCTCATCAGCTTCAGTAGGACTTTTTGCAATCATTTTAAAAGAAAAAGTAAATGTTCTAATAGGGTTACCACCGAATGCTGTAATTGCATTTGGAGCTGCAATCTCTCTTTTTGCAACACCAGCTGCAGCTGAAAAGTTTCCAAATTTAGATAATGCAGCTGATTTAAGAAGACCTGTTGTAGTTTTACCTACAGTGCTTAAAAAAGAATCAAGACCTGCACTTGCTTGATTTATACCACCTGCTGCTTCTCCAACAAAGTCTTTACCAGCTTCAATTATTTCAGTCAATCCTGTTTGTAACGTACCAATATTTACATTATTAAATTCTGCACTATCGTTAAAAGATATATTTGTAGGACAAGGAAAATATACTTGACCAATTGTAGGAGGTTCTTCTACAGAGTTTACATTATCATATGCAGTAAAACATACCACGGGTCTATTAACTTGAGAACGAAGTTCTAATGGGTATGTTAATACTCCACCTGTTCCAGCACCACCTAAATTAAATCGTTTTCCTAGTTCACTTAATCCACCTCTAATGTCTCCGATTCTTCTATTAAAACTTTTCTTTATTTTCTTTTCTACAAAATCTAACATAGGAAATCCTTTATAAATACCTTATATAATCCTATTTATAAGGTAAGCAATGAGTTATAAAGGTAAATATAAAGTTAAGAGACCTGAAAAATACGATGGAGATTTTAGAAATGTAATATATCGTTCTTTATGGGAAAGACAATTCTTTAGATGGTGCGAAAATAATGATGATGTTATTCGTTGGGGTTCTGAAACTGTGGTAATACCTTATATATGTAAAACAGATGGTAAAGGTCATAGATATTTTATGGATGTAAAAGTAAAATTTAAGAATGGTAAAACATATCTAATTGAAATAAAACCTGAAGTACAAACTAAACCACCTCAAACAAAGTCCCGAAAATCTAAAAAATATTTAAGAGAAGTCATGACTTATGTAAAAAATGAGTCTAAGTGGGAGGCAGCAGAGAAGTATTGTAAAGCTCGTGGTTGGGAGTTCAAGATATTTACAGAAAATACACTTAAATCTCTTGGAATTCGTCTCTTAACTTCATAAATAGAGATATGGCTAATTTATTAAAAAAGTATGACGATGCATCAAAATCAGCAAATTTTGATTCATATACAAGTCAAGCAAGAACATGGTTCACTAAAAATGTTGCAAGTTTAACTCGCGTTAATCGACAGGCTCTATTAAGAGATAAAAATGCTATTTCTCGAAGTAGATTTCTTGGTGGTAGACTATATCAGTTTGTCTATGACCCTAAAACAAAAGATAAATTATTATATTATGATAAATTTCCTTTATCAATTATGTTAGAAAAAGCTGAAGGTGGTTTTTATGGTTTAAATTTACATTACTTAAGACCTAGAACCAGAGCTATATTTTTATCAAAACTAACGGAATTTACTAATAATAAAAAGTTTGATCAGACTACACGTTTTCAATTATCTTATAATTTAATTAAAGCTGCAACTAAATTAAAAGAATTTAAACCATGTTTTAAACACTATTTAAAAAATCATGTTAGGTCAAAGATGGTTGAAATACCGGCACAATATTGGGAAGTTGCAATATTCTTACCAACAGAAAACTTCTCAAAAGCAGCTAAAACAACAGTGTATAGTTTAAGTCAGAGGGAGATATAAAGTGGGATTATTTGACCAAGTAAAAGCAAATAAAACAGGTGGTACTGTTGACGATATAAGAGCAGTAGTTACTCGTCGTCAAGGTCTTGCAGTTCAAAATAGATTTCAAGTGTTTATGACTTTACCTAGATTAGCTAATGTAGAGACAGATATTGCAGGATTTGCAATAGGTTCTTTATTAGGTGGATTTGATTTAAAAAAAGAAAGAATAAATAACGACCCAAGAGATTTAGCAATATTATGTGAGTCATGTACAATACCTGGCCGAACATTTGCAACATTAGATGCACCCTTTCAAGGATTTAGACAAACAACAAAAACACCTTCAGGATATATAAATCCTGATATAACTTTTTCATTTTTACTAACTAACGATTATTATCCTAAAAAACTTTTTGATAAATGGACGAATAGTATCATCGACCCTGAAACATATGCAGTATCTTACGATGTTGAATATAGAACAGATGTTATTATTCAACAATTAGATAGAAATCATAATGTCATTTATGGTGTTAAATTAAGAAATGCATTCCCTATCGGGGTAAATGATATCACATTAGATAATAATTCAAATGATTCAGTTCAAAAATTAACTGTAACTATGAGTTATGAGGATGTTACTCCTGAAGGTAGTTTGAAATCAGCAATAACAAAAGCAGGTAGTTTCTTTGGAAACTTCAGTGATACAATTGAACAACTTAAATCATTAGGACGAAGATTATAAAATAAAAGGAAAATATTATGGCACTACCAAAAGTAGAAACACCGCGATACTCGGTGATACTTCCGTCTACAGGAAAAGAAATACAATTTAGACCTTTTCTAGTAAAGGAAGAAAAAGTATTATTAATGGCTGCAGAGTCACAAGACCAAAAACAATATATCACAGCAATGATGGACGTGGTAAATGAATGTACGTTTAAAGCATTAAATATTAATCGTTTACCTACATTTGATGTTGAGTATTTGTTTGTACAAATTAGAGCTAAAAGTATTGGAGAAAGTGTAACTCTCGAAGGTACTTGTTCAGCATGTGGACATAAACAAGATGTAAAACTAAATTTAGAAACAGTTACAATTGATAAAGTTTCAGAAGATTTAGAAGACACATTTGAAGTTGGGTCAGGAATCAAAATTAAAGTAAAACCAATGAGATTTATTGATTCAACAAGTGTAACTGAAATAAACATTACTGAAATTATTGGTAAAATGATAGATACTATATATGATGATGAAAACCTATATAATGCTAGTGAATATACTAAATCAGATTTAGATGACTTTGTAAATCAATTACCTAGGTCAGTTTTAACAGATATAGAAAAGTATATTAAAGGATTACCTAAATTAATAACTACTGTTGAATT
>VTLG01009328.1_pt1 | contig 42710 bp, 55 predicted proteins | sample 4694571 | NCBI WGS metagenome assembly VTLG01 (sample SAMN12604809, study PRJNA352737) | marine metagenome | biome: ENVO:00000447; feature: ENVO:00000209|ENVO:00000569|ENVO:01000036; material: ENVO:00002151; isolation source: viral sequences binned using virsorter ...
ATCCAATACTTCTCCGCCCCCATAACTTACGCCTAAGAGTTTAGCTATGCGTGGGTCAAAAGGTTGCTGTACATATCTATCTATATTCTCAGATGTTACGCCTAGTTCTTCTGCTTGAATCATTCCAAAAATCGTCCATTGGACCACATCGTAAAACTCTGAATCATTATCTCTCGTTACTGGGCCTAAAGGTTCTTTTGATAGCGTAGCCCCCGCTAACGTAAGATCATCTGGATTAGGTAATGTAGCTTTAAAAGAAAGTAATGCTGATTTATCCATGCTAATGGCGTTACATATGCCTCTACCGAAAGCTGCCCGCAATGGCATATTCGTTTCAAACTCTAACAATTTAAAAGGTACACCTGCATTGTTAAAAGTTTCTTGGATGTTTCTCGAAGTCGTAGTACCGGCTACTACACATATTGTAGAGCCTGAAAGTTCCATAAGTGTATCAGTTCCTTCCGTTAAAGTTTGCATTATAAGGAGATCTAACCCTTTATACATAGTATCGGTGTAAACTAATATTCCTTGACCGTCATAAAATGTGGTTGTAACAAAACTGTTCCCAAGTTTCATATCTCTAGTAGCTGTCCATGTAGTGTTACGTATCAACACATCAATAGTTCCATCTGACAGTGCAGTAAAGCGTTCTCCGGCAGTCAACGGAATGTACTCCACTGTTGGAGTTCCTAGTATGGCTATAGCGACAGCTTTACAAAAATCTATGTCAAACCCTTCATAGGCTCCCGTAGAGAGCTTTATACCAAACCCCATAAGGTTTTCATTAACCCCACACTTTAAAGCTCCCCTTTGTAAAACGACTTCTAACGTGTTGGTAGGAGCGGTAGCTACTTCCTCTGTAGTTTCTACTTCCTCTAAGCTATTCTGATCTTCCCCTATAATGGGTAGGTGACGGCATGATACTAGGGATAATAAACTAAAGAATATTACACCTACTATTAGCCAATCACGCAGTGTAAGTTTTTTAAACATATAATATTAATGACCTGCGTTTCTATCGTTTAAATGACTTTCTAATTCGTCTTCTAGTTCCTCAAGAACATCTTCTAAATCCTCAATCTCCCCCTGAAGATATTCAATATTAATATCCTGCACTGCATCATCTGGCAAGGCTCCCAGTTCGCCCCTAGGCCATTTAATACGAAACTCTGTATTCATAGATGAAGTATCCTGCATCCTTACTACATCTAATTCCAACTGTGTTATCTTTCCTTGTAATGTGAAATAGACAGAAGCTATGGATAATAACATCGCAACAATTCCAACCAAGGATTTAATATCTAAGTTTACTTTCCCAGACTCCGATAGATTTATTCCGTTACTGTTTTTACCCATACTATTTCACCTTCGATTTAATACCACGGGCTTCTTCAAATATAACCTCTTGGTTATCTTCTAGTTTCTTAATCCGCTGCCTAAGGGAAGTTATCTTTTGGTCGAGTTTCTTATCGAAGTCTTCATCATGTATATGGAATACATTTTGATCTGACCATTCCAATAACAATGCCTCGATTTCGCTAACACGTATATCTAATTCCCCAACATCTTTTGCCATCTCTGCTGTACCTTCTGATGTTAGACGTTCTTTTAGATGTTCGATTTCTGCTTCCATGATTCCAAAGCGTTCAATGTTAGATGTAGATACTGTTGCATCTAGTCGTTTAACCGTTGCATCTAGGTTGGACATGTACCAAATTACGGCAAATGCTTGGACAAGTATAACGCCTACAACGGCTATGGGTACCTTTAAATTAGTAAAATTCATTAGTAGTAATCTCCATACTGGCGTTTTTCTCCACTAGGTAATAAGCCTGCTTGATTTAATTGTTTTAGCACATCTCCAAATCCTTCGTGGTCAGACATGATCGTACGCATTTCATTGTCGATAACTTTTTGGATTTGTTCAATGTCATCCAGACGTTCTTCTAAATCAGCCGATGATGTAGCATCCATTTCTTGATGGCGTTCTAATTGTGCCTGTAGCTCTTCTATTTGAGCTGTATTAGCGTTCATCTGGCTGTCTAATGAGGAAACGTACCAAATTAAACCTGCGGCTTGTAATACGATGGTGATAATAATACCTAGAGAAAGTTTTATGTTTCCAAGTTTTATATCCATTATAAGCCTCCTGCTCCTTGTACCGCTAACATTTCAAGTTTAAGTTCTATTAGCGATTGTATTTTTTCTAGTTCAGCGAGCCTGTCTGAAATCTCATCCATTTCCGAGCCTGACATCTGGAAGAGGGTAAGTAGATCCGTCATAGAGATCTCGTCAACTCTATTGTTAAGGCTCTCTACCGTAGCATTTAAATGGTCATAGGGCTGTTCATCTAAAGTAGTTTGTATTTTTTGGATGTTAGCAGAGTTACTAGCAACGGCAGCGTCTATTTGGGATAAATACCAAACGCCTCCACCTATCTGTGTGGCAAAGCCTACTAGTACGCTAATGGTGGCTAAGTTAAGGTTAAGTTTCATATCAGTTCCACTTTCTATCCGATAGTAAAGAATTTAATTCCTCTTCAACAGCTTGGAGTCGTGTAGTTAGGTCATCAATCTGATAGTAATATGTATCAATTTGAAATCGATTTTCGTTTATGATCCTTTGCGTTTGCTCGGTAGCTTTCCACAAATCATCTAATGCCCAATATATTTCTTGTGGAATTACAACAGAAGCAGGTTCGTTAACAGTTAAAGTTGAAGAAGTACGAGATTCAAGCGATTGTAAGGTAGAACTAATTTTATCGGAATAGGATAAACTTCCTAAAACTGCCCCCAAAATCAGAACTAATAAAATAAGTCCATACAGTTGAAAACTTGAAGCTCGCACAATACCATCTGTTATTCAGGAATGGCTATGGAATCTAATAGATCAGTTGCAGCCTTAGAAAATTCTTTTATCTCTTTCACCACAGCCTTTTTCTCTGCGTTAGTTATCTTTTTGTCCTTCATAGCCTTACCAATAGCTGTTATAACATCCATGCCCTCGTTCAGCACACCTTTGCCAGCCTTGGACTGTCCGCTATTTAACATGAAAAACTGGATACCTAATGTTAATATTCTAATCATGTGATTCTCCTTCTATATCTTGATTTTCTATTGCACATTGCTGCCAGTTGCCACACCCACATTGTGCTATTGATACATCTTCTTCACAACCACATCCTTGACAACTGCATCCCACTTCTTCGTCTTTACATGCACATTCATGTGCTTGATTGTGGTCCATCATATACTTCCTCTCTTATATTAAATAACCAGTATCTCGATCTTTTTCTTGTTGTGTTCTCGTGTCGTATTCACAGTATTTACAATGAGATGTTTCTACAGGTTCGTCTATATGTTCAATGTGTTTATAAAGTTCGTATTCTTTTTCTGCATGATCGTGATACTCGTGCCCGCTAGACAAATGTAAAAAGTTTAATGCCTGGGTAATAATGTTGGTCATTTAATTGGATGTTATCTCCTTTATGTTTAGTTAATCTTGTTCCCCACGATAGACTGTAGACGCTTTGGATTAACGTGGATAAAAGCTCCCTGGATCAAATTCTCCCTGTGCCCGGTCTTCAGAAGGCTTGTCTTGTTCCCTACGGTAAACTGTAGACGCTTCGGATTCACGTTCTTCTATATCATCTTTAAATTCGAACAAATCATAGTCATCTACAATATGCTCAACTAGGCTATCATAGTCAATGTCAGAAGTATCTATAAAATCTGACATCCATCCAAAACCAGCTTCTTCTAAAGCGTCTTGAGCCATTTCAAAGTCTGCTTCTACCATGCTTTGTGCTGAATCTGCAAGAGCAAACTTAGCTTCTTGTCTCGTCATAGTTGATATATCCATTTCTTCTAGCTCTTCTTGTAGAATCTCATCAGGAATCAGATCTAATACGCCAACTGCCCATGTTGCTCTATTTCTATGTCCCTGATAACCTTTATTTCTTTCATCAGAAGCTCCCTGTTGTTTAGCTCGGTCTACTTCTTGTTCGGTTTTTGTTTCGTCACGCTTTGCTTTATCATCTAAAATCCATTGCCCTGGAGCGTTCCAGTCTCCAGACTTTGGAGCTAGTCCACGTTCTTTAGCTTCTGCAGGTGTTATTTTTAATAGTTCTACTATTTGTTGTATTGATTCATTAGTTCTCATACTAACTCCTGTATGTTTAGTTATAGTTTCCAATTAAGTTTATCTGTTTCGATTTGCGTTAAGAGCACGCAACCCTTCTTTCACTTGCTCAGGGTTATCTGGATACCACTCGTCATCAAAGCCAAACTCGTCCCAATCGCCAAGACGGCTTAGGGAATTTTCCACTAAGGGTCCCGCTAAATCAACCCAAGTCTCGTAACTTGCCATCGACCCTATTAAGTCTAAAAGCGACCATTGGTCTCTATTTAAACTACTTTTTGCATCACTTATTTTTTGTTCCATTCGAGATTGAAGTTCCGTAACAACCGCATCTATTGCAACTATGTAAAACTCTTGAGGAGTTTCAGCTTCTGAATTATAACCTACCTCCCCAATTGTTTCCTCTATTTCATCCTCATCAAGCAAATTAAGATTTTCAAGCGCCGCTATTGCAGTGCTCGAAGATATTGCAGGTGTTTTTTGTGAAGCGTCATCACTCGCACCATCTTTCTTATCAGGATCTTGTATAAATCTACCAGGTTTTTGCCAATCTCCTGATTGAGGAACAAGTCCCGCTGCCCTAGCTTCTGCTATACGTTCAGGACTTACTTCTTTTAACAATGTTACTATTTGATATATTGCATTAGTAGTTTTCATATTAACTCCTCGTATCTATCCAATATTGAAATGATTTGATAAAGTCTATGCTATCACTTTTTTTGTAGAAAAGTCTACTCGGTCTAAATGGTCGCATTGAAGACTTAGTTATTGGAGCTTCGGGTTCACTTTGTTCTACTTTAGCAGAAGTATTTAAACAGCTCCCATCTTGGCAAGTCTGACTAGTAGTCATTCCATCTGCTTTTAAAACTTCAAAATGGGCTCCTTGATTTACACCTTTTTCGCAAACTGTTACTTCGGCTAGATCAAGTTCTTGTACTTCCATGTATGGCATATTGCCTTTCATTAAATTCTCTACTTTTGTAGCAGAGCCAGCAATCGAATAAGATTTAAGCTGACCATCTTTAATTTGATCTAAAACTCTGTTGGCTATATTTGTATCATTCCTAATTTCAGTGACAAAATACAAACCTTTATCATCAACCCCAGATTTAAATACTTGCCCACTTTTTGAAATATACGCAGGTAATGCCCATCCAACTTGTACGTCTGAATGGAGTACCATAGTGTTCCGAGTTCTAAAGTTCGACATATATTTATCAAAAGCTTTAGTCAATGCGTCTGTGGTAATTAAATGACCTTCTCGATCAATTACTTCAACACTAGCAGGTCCACCCACTACAATAGGCTCTGCTTCAACTCTACCAGCATACTCTTTGTAAATCTTATTGTCTGGATAAGCACGAGATAGTGTAAGCACTTCTGCATCTGAAGCAATACCAGCTTGAAATAATCTACCGTACTCTTCTAAGGCGTCTGAGATATCTTCTACCGTAGTGCTCCCAAATTGCTTTTCCAGTACAACAATAGAAGCATCTTCTGCTACTTGTTGATATACATCAAGGTTAGTCATATATTACACTCCCCAGATTACACCACGAATTGTAGGTGTACCTGTTGCTGAAATTACGCTTACTTTATCTTTAAATCCTATAGGAAATTGTGTTTCAAATGATTCACCAGCCCCAATAGGAATACCTGTTGATGACGTAGCCGTGTGGTCTAAGGCTATATAAACAATTTCTCCACCAGTACTAGATTCATTCGTGATCTTAAATCCTCTGATGTTTGTCATTGCAGGTCGTTTTATCGATGTAGATGCATTAGCAGTACTTGTCCATTCGTAATTTAGACCTACAGATCCATCTACATAAGTAGAAACTGCTATAGTATCTTCACGGACTTCAAAACCTACCTTATCAACATAGTAGTTGATATTATGTTGGGCTTGAGTAGTTACATATAATCTATAAGCGGCAGCATCGGTAGAGCCTGGGATAGTATATTGTGCTGTTATTCGAGTCCATGAAGTGGCTAAGTTTGAACTACCAGAAGTTGCTAAAACCGTTGTCCCATCAGCATCTCTGATCTCTAACTTCACTGCACCAGATGCAGACGCTCCACGATGCTCCACCTGTACTGTAAGATGTTGTGGAAAATGCTCGAAAGGTATCATTGGAGATTCCCAATAAAAACCTTCTCCGGCGGCTGAGTTTGCAGGATTTACTAGTAAACTAGCTGTGCCTGCTGATTGTTGTCCAGTATCTCTTGAGATAGCAGAACCAGTAGCTGTAAACATAGTTATGTCTGTAGATTCGATACGTGGATTAGTAACTAAGTTGGTAGCGATTTCACCTTGACCACAAGTTAATAATGTGGCTGCTGTAGTGCTTGTCGCTTGCCTAAAAGGCTGATATTTAGTGAATGGATGTGCTGATTGTCTAGTAGAATAGTCAGCCTCCCATTCTCTAACGTCAATGTGTCTATCCATTCAATACTCCTAATCATTCATCATGGTAGTTACAGTAACCATGCTTGCGATTACTGCGGCCCCATGTGCTAATAATATGCCAAATAAAAATAATAATGACTTTGCTCCGTAGAATCTACTTCGCCAATCTCTTAAATCTTCTAGCTCTGAATCTAAATTTTCCAGTCTAGTACATAAAGCCTCGTTTAATTGGGATTGGGTTGCTATATATGTATCTAATCTTTCCATATAAACTGCCAGATCTATTGAGATTTGTTCAGTTGTTTCAACCATTTCATATCCTAAAAGTCGTTTTTAATTTTGTATTTAATAAATTTTTGATGCTATTCATAAGCCATACACTACTCTTAGGGGTAATGGGAAGCGTAGCAATGTAACCACGCTTCCCAAGTCAGCTAGCTATTAACTAGCGTTTAGATCTGCGACCTTAGCTTGAACTGCCATGTTTTTACATCGTAGTTCTGCCATAGTGTAGATCAATCCTCTTACTACTAACGAATTAGAGGCAAAGTAATCACGGTTCTCGGTGTAGCTAGTGGGCTGGGCCACGGCCACTTCTAACGCATTTGTATCTAGTACATACACATTAGAGCCTAGTACAGCATCCGAGGTAGATACTGACTTAGCAACGTCAGCATCAGGCAGAATTGGTATCCCTTGATAGGTTGCTAATACTAATCCTGTCCTAGTTCCTGGGAATGTTCTTTCAGATCCGATACCAACTACTACTTCTTCTTGACCCATGTATCGTTGGTTGCTATTTAAGAGCCTTTCCAAATTAAAATATTGGTCATGCCCTAGTAGAATAAGATTCGGATTGCCCCCGTTCTCTCTTATTTTTTGGATAGCAGTGTCAATTAAGGTTAAACTTAATGCTCTCCCAGTTCCCCCGTTGTAGGATGCAGAAGCGGCGGCTGACCAACCCCCCGCAGTCCGAGTATTGATTGTAAGATCGTATGCTCTTACTCTTGAGGTCTGGTTACCTACTTCAGCACCATCACGCATTACGATATCGTCTAGGGAAGTTAAACCAGCTCTGGAATATATATAGGCTATGTCCCCATCGGCAAACGTAGTTCCAGAAGCCACCGTAACCACTCCCGTACTCTCATTCACGGAGGAAATGACTGATCCTGACTGCCTATCGTGACCAGTTGCCGAAACATCATATTGTGCTACGGCATCTCCTACCTTGAAATTTTTTGCCATACTAGCTGGCACAGTAAAAGTCGTGGTAGCACCAGCTGAAGTTATCATAGCTGAAGATGCTAATAATTCTTCGTTAATTTCTTTAACGTGGTCTAAAGTAGCATTTTCTGATTCCATAGCTAGTACATCTCCAACACCACCCTCTAAACCAGAAGTAAATACTGATTTAACTGATGCACCGAACGTAGTGGCTACGGTACGTGGTAGTGAGGAAATGGTTTCGATATTACTGACGTCCACAGTAGGGAGGCTACCAGTCTCGGTCACGGGTCTGGAACGACCGCTTCCTCGATCTGTTCTAACTCTCCAACCTGCTGTATTGCCCCAAACAGTTCGGGGAATAGCGTTGAAGAATCTAGTTTGGTTATTCAAAGCCTGCCACACTTTCCTACCATAGGTAGCGTTAAACACGCCTGTCGCAGTATCTACGGTAAAGTATGATTGCTTCTTTAGCATATCATTGCCGAAAACACTGTTGTACAAGCCTTGCTGGCTTTGAGCTAAATATTCTTGTAAACTTGGGTTAGACATTACTCATTTCTCCTTTTTAAATTTTTTGATTAGCCGAGTAGTTCTTTTGGCACACCGTCAGTGTTGCCTTGTTCGATGGCAGATTGCATGTTTCTCAATTCGCTAAATGATAATTGTGCTAACTGATCAACTACATCACCTTCGGTTGCAGACTTTTTAATGTATGGAGCTTCGTCTACTCCTAATGATTGGGTTCCCATTACAGGTTCAATTCTTGTTGGAGCTTGTAAAGATTTCTCTTCTCGAAATCCCATTTTTCTAAGTCTAGCTTCAGACTCTTCTTTAACTGCCTTTTCGATTTTTTCATCGTAGTCAGATAATTGTTTCTGAAGTTTAGCAATTTGAGCTTTTAAGCTCGATTTTTCCATGTCCTCGCCATCCTCTTCATCATCATGCTCAGGAGTATGAGCTTTTTCCATTTCTTCTTCTTCTTCATCGTCATCATATTCTTTCATAACGATAGGTTTCTGTACCTCTTCTGTTCCTGCGGCTGGTAATTTTGATTGACTTTCGCTATCATCTGCATTTTTTTCTGTTTTACCTGTACCTTTGGCAGGTCTTTCAAATTCAGCTTTGATCATAGCTAAAACGCTGTTTGCAACGTCTTGTACCATACCTTCTTTTTCTTTTGCTTTTGCAATACGCTCTTGTTTTGCTAATGCTACTCCCTCTTCTCGAGAAAGCTTAGAATCCATTTTTTGTAGGACTTCAGCAATAGCATTTAAGGCTAAAGAATTGCCTTCTAACTGTCTTTCGATTCGGTCGAAATTTTCATCAGACATTATGTGCCTCCTAAAAATATTTTATTAATTTAGAAAAGCTGGTCTTAGCCATCCGACCTTTCTAGTTTAAGCAAATGTCTAGTATCAGTTACACAACTGTACATAGTCTATTATACTCTTCTTTTTATAAAATTAACGGCAATTTAGATCTTTATATTATGATTTACAAAACAATGGTTGACAAAGTCATTTTATAAGAGTAGGATGTATATATCAAATAAATTATATGAGGTAAACAACATGATAACTAGAGAGAACGAACTAGACTTAATCAAAAAAGAAGATAAAAATATACACGACACAATTATAAAGATTTGGAATACAAAAATTATTGCAGGCAGAGAAGAGCGATATTCAGCACCGATAGAAGCATCTGCTAGAAAAATGGCAATAAAAATTTTAATTGAGCTTCACCACAAAAACTTAAGCATAGCTTAAAAATAGGGGGCGAAAGCCCCCAACCCAATTAATTGCCCCTATTGTTTAGTCAGTAGGGGCTTTTTTATTCTGTCGGAATACCTGTAGTTACTAATTGAAGCATAGTATGTCTAAAATCATATAGGGGTACTTGTGCAAGCTTTTTAATCTTTTCGCATTGATTACCTTCAGGCATAGATGCTTCTAATAGATCAAGCACTTTACCCACCATTCTACTGTGTTGTTCTATGATGTATTCCTGTTCTGGAGTGATTTTTAAATTTTTATCTTTGTCTACCATATAATTCCTCTCTATCCCACATACGCTTGAAGACCGTTTCTTTTTCCTAAAGTTTTTCTAAGAATTTCGGAAACAGCACTGGTAAGATAGAATTTACCTTTATACGGTTTAGTTGTATCAATTACAGCCCATCTACCGTCAGCACATTTTATAGGTTTTTTGCCTACATATGTTTTTTCATGTGACTGTACTTGGATTCTTTTACCAGATTTTGTTATTCTACTATGTGATCTAATTTGTGTTGTATACGATGAAGGTCGTATATCATTCTCTTCAGTGCTACCAAATTCAATAAAACGAGCATATGGAGCTGTATATTTAATCTCTACTACATTTTTATTGAGTTTTACTAATGCGTTCTTTTTTAAACGCCCAGTACAAACAGGCACACGATTTTGAGATGATTCAAATATCTCTAACCCCATACGAGTTAAAGCTAAATTAATTTTTTGTTCAATAGGTCTTTGTGACATTTATTTCTCCATCACAATATTATACTGAAAACTTGGGATTTTCTGACCAAACATCAGTTAAAACGTCTTCAAATGGACTAGGTGTATTATCAAACGTGTTTAAATAAATTGTTTCTTTACCAATATATCCATATTTTGGATGGTGATATGTCACTATGTGCTGAGGCTTAGTAATGACTCCTAAACGCTGTAGAGCAAATTCATCTCCACCTTTCATACATCCACAAATTATTACATGACCAGTTCCTATATCTAACTCATCCACTCTATGAAAATGTCCTATCATAGCTGAATCAAAATTAGTCGCTAAAAGATTGTCTGAAATAGGAGTTTCTGTAGCAGCCGCTACTTCAGACTCTAAACCCTTTCTAAACTGCAATACAGATCTCAACTTTGTTAAGACGTTAGTAATAGATGTTATAGATCCAGCCCCTGATGCACTATCTCCATGCATAATAAGAATGTTTTTATCAAACACAGAAAACATGTTGTAGTATCCTGTTTTAATATCAAATTTAATATTTTTTTGTTCACTGCAAAATGAAGCTACCCACTGATAAAGCATGTAGTCCCAGTCCATATATTTATCTTTCATAGGGGGTTTGCGAGTCATTCTACCGTGATTACCTACTACACAAGGTACTGTGATAGTTTTAAAATGGGGAGCTAAGTACAATAATGCTTGTGCAATTAAATTAGCTCCCCTACTCATTTGACCCATGACATGATCTTGGTTAGTCGTTACAAGCTCGTGGTGTATGTCTCCAGAGATCATATCACCTAACATAGGGATAACCAACTCATCAATAGGAACAGACGCTCTACGAAGCTCCACCAAGTTTAATAGCGTTGATGCCCATCCAAACAAACGCTTATTAAATATTTCAAACGAATATGCATTTAATCCACCCATTTGATGGTAATCAACATCTTCACCAATATGAGTATCAGTTAAAGGAGCTACTACAATTTGGGAAGATTCAGCTCTACGTTTGCCTGTAGGTTTTTTGATTTTAACATTAGAAACTTTAGGAAGCGGTACAGTAGCGGCATGAATAGCATCAACTAAAAAATTCGCCTTAAAATCCTTTTGAATACTTTGAGTATAAAGTTTTTTGTAGAAGGTAGCTTGAGATCTAGCTTCTAATAATCGTTTATCTAAAGCTACTCGATCTTTAACGGTATCTTTATCAAGAGCTTCTTGGGAACTTACGCTATCGGGATTAGCTTCGGCAACGTACCAACGAGCAATGTTGGTTCTGTCTATACTTATCCCATATTCTTCTTTTAACCATCGGCTTAACTCTGTCCATCGCCATCCCATTAACCTTTTTTTGATCAATGGTATCCGTGCTTCTACTGGTATTTTGGATTCCATATCCTATTTCTCTCCTTAAACCTATTGTTTTTCCACACACTAAACAATGTAAATCTTTATCTACATCTAAATACAACGTGCCTTTGCACTTCGGACACAAACTATTAGTTTGCATAATTAGGCACCTCAAATCCAAATTGATCTTTTTTCGATTTCTTTTTTGGTTTTTCGTATTTGCCATACGTGGGCGTAAAGACTCCAGCATCCGAACTAGTAAACACTGTTGCAGTATCTTTTTGTATTGGTTTTAGATCTGATAACCATTTTAATAATAATTTAGTTGATACGCAGTCTGATTTATTGTATTGAGCTATATCTTTTAACAGTTGATTATCTTGCGTTTCAGTCCACGTTTTGTACGTCTCAATACTACTAATAGCACTAGAAACAACGTCTGTTCGAGCTTTCATATAAAATTTTTCTATATTTTTTAATCGATATCTAGGCTCAGAAATTCGTAAGCTTTCCTTAACAACAGGATATAAATCAACAAAAGCACCTTTATTAATTAAGCTGTCTAAAATATCTTTGCCAAAATGATATTTATTTGCTAATTTTTTTAACGCCGTAGTTTCATAATGGTGATAATGATAAATGTGAGCATCAGGATTATTATTAATATGCTTTTCAAAAAACTGTAATACCTCTAAAAATGATTTTTGTTCATCTAATTCATTGTGGCCCCAAAACTCTTTAAACAGGTCTTCGTTATAGTGGACCCCAAATAAATATTCTAAATTATTGTTGTTACTTGCATAGCCTTCCATATCAAAAAATATATCGGATTTGCTAGGGGTCGGTAATCTATCCAATCCCCTACCTTTTTCAAAGCGTAATAATTCCAAAGCGTTGTTGTGGCTTTCACTTTTTATTTGTTGCAACCTAGCTTGTGAGCGTAATCGCTCAAAAGTATCCTTATTTAAATTTATTTCTATGTCGCTATCGCAATTTGCTAATTCCTTTAATGTATATATTCCTGCCTCTTGAAGCTTATCTATATTTGTCTTTGAAATATTAGCTATATTATTAAGAGTAATATAGTCTATTGATTCCCATTTATTGCACCACATACGATCGTGTATTTCACCTTTCACTATCGAGCAAACATCCTTTTTAGCGTCAAAATAATGACATGTGCCACACATTTCTTGGTTAAATACTTGTTGCTCATTTGCAACAGCATATTGTACTTCTTTTTTAGTGTATTTTTCGCCTTTTGAAAACACTAAAAATTTTTGCAAAGAGCCTTTATATCCTGATGCATGAGCGGCTTGGGCTACTTCTTGAGCCTTTGATTTAGTATCAAATGGACCTTGCTTGCCCCAATACCATTTACCATTTTTTTCTTTAATAGGCATAAACGACTACTTTATATCCTGCTTTTTAGCCCCTTTAGGGGGTCTGCCTGATAATCTTTGAAAACCGTAAGCTCTATCTTCACCTTTCTTTTCTCTAGCAGCCGCCCACTCGTCAATATCTCGATCAGCGGGCATTTCATTAAAGAACGATGTCATATCTTGAGGCTCTTCTTCAGGCTTATTTGCTACCATAAATTGTGCGTCTTCTACCGGAACACCTATATCGTTTTTTGCATTAGCGATAGTGACTGTAAAGCCCATCCCATTTAATTGACTTGCCATTGAAACACGCTGTTGTGCAAACGAAATACGGGTAGCTTCAGCTTTTTCTTCAGGTACTTTTAAAGTTAATTCCCATTCCGTAATGTTAAAACATGCTAATAATTGTGGAAGAATTTTTGTGTGAAATAGTCTTTGATCTCCTTCTACAACCCTAGACATCACTACAAGTTGCTGTGTTTGGGTTGATAATCCCCCATAAGCATCGGCAGCTCCTTGCCACGCAGGCGAAACTCCCCACATGGCAGCAATACGTTCCCGTATTTCTGTACGGACAGGTAGATAATCCATTTCCTGCAACGTATGAAACATTCTTACTAAATCAACTCTACCCCTATTATTTTGAGAAGATACAGCAACCATAGGTACAAAGTTAGGATCTAATCGCATCTGGGCTGCTATATTAGCTCGTTCTCGTCTTAACGATTCTGGATCGTCAGTATGTACCATTAACATACTGCCAGGAAGTTTTCTGTTATAAAAATAATTATGTAATTGTCTATCCATACCTATTAAAGTTAAAGATTTTTCAAAAATTGTTAGTATAGGACTCCACCCATATGTTTCAGATGGCGAAAACTTAGATATATGTATAATTTCATTATCCAACAAGAAAATTACATTGTTCCTGTGGGTGTATTTATACATCGCTCCTTCTAAAGGTCGACCACATTCCTCGCAATTTCCCGATTCTAACGAAACTTTTTTCCTGTGTATTACACACAAATAATGGCTCCTTTTCGGAAGTCCATTTTTATCTAAATCATATTCTACCATTGAAGGATTTAATCTACGTATTTCATCTACTTTAGATGTAATCGTATTTTCATCATTTACATGGTAAGTTTTAGCTATATATAAAAAGGCATCGTCTAAGATGTTTAAATCAAAGTGGAACTGTCTAAGCACTTCTTCTAACGACTGATCAAACGAATTACAATTGTCCATAAATTTATTAAATTCATATAATTGTTCTTTATCAGCTCCATCAATTGTAGCTTTCCACTCAAAACCCCGTCTAAATACTTCAGACGTAATGTGTCCCACTGGTCCACGAATTTCTTCTACAGTCATAGCAATAGTTTGCAGATCTAAAAGCAATTGTTGTCGATACGCCATTTGATTTTGCAACATTGAATTTACAATGTTATCTAAACCAATGCTAGGAGTATGCCCCGTTTCATTAGATGCTTTCATAAGCTGAAGCATATTAATTTGAGAATTTAGATCTGTTATTTGTTGTGCTAACACGGGTACTTCGGGTAAGTAGTCGGATAATTTCATTAATCCTTAAACCTCACTTTGTCACAAAAATAGACTTATAATCTATTTTACTCTATTTTTTCTGTTTTCTGAACCAAATTGTTATGTTTCTGTAAAATATTTGTTGACATATATACACAACTAATGTAGACTGTATCTATTACAAGAGTTTATAAGAGGTAAAGTATGAAGCGAATTAATGAAATAGATCTACTAAAGGTATTAAAGCTCACCTATGCTGTAGTTGAGAAAGATGGATATGTATCTCGTAAACAAGAACAAAATTTTATAAACAGATATATTGATATCCAATCCCCATATTTCGAAAAAAGCGAAATCTTAGAAGTTAGGACTAGTGCGATAGTAAAAAAGTTAGTTACTGAAAACCCGAATGATTTTAAAATCAAAATTCCAGAATCAGCAGCCAGCATGGGATACGATGGGCAACCAAAAAATGGCGGCTCCTTTCATTTCAATATGAAAATTAAAGATGGTGTCTCGTATGATGATTATGCGGATGAACTTAACAAAGCTAATACGACTGAGATGGAAAAAGAGTTTCAAAATATAATCGAATGGGTAAAAACTGAAACTACAAGTCAAATAGAGAAGTTACAAAGTGAATATCAAGAACAATCACGTGAGTTTTATCAACAGCTTAATGATATTGCTACTACTCAAATAGTATCAATGAGTAAAGAATCATCCGCACTTGGGTTAGCTTGCTACCTCTATAGTTGGTATTCAGACCGAGAAACTTATTATGCAAAACAAGCAGAAAACGATGCAAAAACCCAAGCTAGAGCTGCCAAACGGGCAAAAATAGAAAATTCAACATGGGTTCCACATATAGAAACCAAAGGAAAATCAGAACGAGCTGAGTTTACCGTAGAAGTCTTAGATGCTAAAATGATAGAATTGCCTTGGTCATTTGCAACGGGAGAACAGTTATACATCGTAACGATGTGTACAGAAGCTGGCAATATATTGGTTGTAAAAACTAGCACGATAAATGACGCATTAAATGCTTTGCTTAGTGGTTATGTGATAAAGGGTGAGCATATATCCCCAACAGGTACATATGGACACCCCTATGATCCTTATTATACTTGGCTTGTTACAGATGTTGATAACGAAAACAACCGCAGTAACCCAGAACTTCCTGTTATAGTCAAAATTAAAGGTACCATTAAAGAACGAACTGAATATAAGGGAAATAAACAAACCGTTCTCAACCGAATAGCATTAGTAGAAGTAATACAATAATGCATAGGTAATCAAGCGTGGAGACGTTTTAAGAGCTTGCTAGTCCTTATCTGATAAATGAGTCATATCTTCTAAGGCAGCAAGCTTTAAAATGTTATCCATTGCTTTTTCTTTAAGATACGTACTTTCACTCTGTTTAATGCGTACAGGAGTTTTAATCATTTTTTCTTGTAATGACATTAGTTCAGATTGGAGTTTTTTAATTTCTTCATCTTTTATCTGTAGATCTGCTTCAAACAACTCAGCATCAGATCCAAAAGATGCATTTTCTAATACACCTAATCGGGCAGCTTCACGTATTAAAGCTAAAAAAGCTCCTTCAGTAAGTATCGTTACGGCAGAAGAATCATCAGGTATATCATCTTCAGGCTGTAATTGTCTTAAACTTTCGTGCCATGTATCTAAAATTCTCCAAGCGTTAGTAACACTATCTTTAGTAGCAACGAATTGTTGATCTCTGCCTTGCAACATATTTCCTAACATCTAACTCTCCCTAGCTATTGGTCTGTTTACGTCATAAAAATGAGCCTCTTTTAACAAGGAAGTTAAAAACGCCTTGCCATTTGATCTCATTACAGTAACAAGGTCCTTTTCTACTGCGTACAAAAAATCTTTATAGGTGTTTTCATCCCATTCATGTTCATAATTATACCCTAGCTCTTCTCTAATACTTTTTATGTCTGCTATTGTCCAAAATGTTTCAGCATACACTTTTTCTTTGTTTGTACTTACCATCTTATTCTCCTTTTCTATGCTATTGTACAGGCACTCCATCCACAGCTCTTGCATGTCTCGCATCCACTATCCTGTACTATTTGTGGTGTGTCACAACATGCTATTTCTTCTTGTTCGGTATTACCTTTAACAAGTACCTCTTTCTCCCTACTGCCTGCCCTGTATACGGTTATACCTTTACAACCACTTTCCCATGCTAACAAATATGCTTGCTCAACGTCAATAGTGGTAGCTTCATTGCTAAAGTTTATTGTTTTTGATATACCTGCATCAACATGTTTTTGAAAAGCTGCCTGCATTAATACATGATCTTCAGGATTAATTTCAGGTGCAGTTATGTAGACTTCTTTAGCCCAAGCAGGAATATTAAAAGCTTCATCAGCATCACTTAATGTTCCACCAGAAGCTAAATGTTCTAATAAAGCCTCAGAGTAAAAAGGTTCTTGTTCTAAATATTTATTTACATAGTGTAAGGTCTTGCCTTCTAATATGTTTTGTTTCTTCCACGCCAAGGCAAATGTAGGTTCTATACCACTAGCACAGTCAGCGATCATGCTAATAGTGCCTGTAGGTGCTACGGTCATTTTGCAGTGATTTCTATAATGAATAGGCTCTCCATTTTCATCTACAAAAGTAGTTGGAGTCCATGCAGGAAACTCCCCACGTTTTTCTCCTAACTCAATAGATTGTTCATTAGCCCATTGAGTGATTTTCTTCATTAGCTCACCGCCAACTTCCCTAGCTTCTTCACTGTCATATGGAATTTTTAATTGGATTAATAGATCACTAAATCCCATAACGCCTAGACCTATTTTGCGAGTAGCTTTAGTCATAGTTTCAATATCATTAGTAGCATATTCATTACCATCAATAACATTATCTAAGAAATGTACGGCAGTTCGTGTTATTTTTTGTAGCTTTTCCCAATTAATTTTTAATTTCCAGTTTTTAGTTCTAAGATTATGTTGATAAAATCTAGCTAGATTAATAGAGCCTAGATTACATGATTCGTTAGGAAGTAGCGGTTGTTCTCCGCATGGGTTAGTTGCAATCATATTACCATACTGATCAGTTACATGATTATCTTCATTAACTCTATCAAGGAATATCATACCAGGCTCTCCGTTTCTCCACGCCCCTAAAACTATTTCGTCAAATACCTCTTTAGCGTTTAACTGGCCAGCAATTTGATTAGTATGTGGATCAATTAAATCATAGTCCATATTATTTTCCACAGCTTTCATCCAATTAGAATCAACTCCAACTGAAATATTAAAGTTATGAATATCGCCTTCTGTGGACTTACAACGAATAAATTCTAAAATATCTGGGTGTCGAATATTCATAACAGCCATATTAGCACCATCACGCTTACCACCTTGGGTAATCATGCTTGATACGCTAGATAAAGTCTTTAAAACTTGAATTGGTCCACAAGCAGCTCCGTGTGTAGTAGTAATATGTGAGCCTTTAGGTCGTAAATTAGATAAAGCAAATCCTGTTCCACCACCATATTTTTGCACCATAGCCATATCAGTTGCAGTTTTCATGATGTCTTTCATCGAATCATTTAACGGAAGTACAAAACAAGCAGACATTGTGCCTTGTTCTGTACCTGCGTTCATTAGGGTAGGGCTATTAGGAAGAAAATATAAGTTTCTCATCATAAAATAAAAATCTTTATGGGTAAGTTCTACTTCTACTGGTAAGGCTCCATACCGTTTATCTACTTTAGCTAAAGCCCAGGCAACTCTGTCGAACAATCCATCGGCATCTTCAATAGGTTGTGAATTTTCATCTTTTAAATAATACCTATGATTAAGAATGATTTTTGATTGTTCCGATAATTCTTTATGTGTAAAAATTTCCGATGGTGGTAAGTTCAATGATAAACGACTAGATACTGTCATAATTTTTCCTCCTAAAATTTAACCTCTGTGCCCACAATATAAACACAGATTACGTTCTTTTACCCAATAAGATGGGCTACAGACTGCTTCAGAACAATTAGGATTAGGAGCATCAATACGATTAACTAACCCTAATAAAGTTTCCCCCCCACTCTGATACTGTTGATCTACTTCATCCCACCTTTTCTGTATATCTTCACTTGGCAATAAAGGATCTATAACTTCTGAAGAATCAGAAAACCAATCCATTACATTGCCTAAAGACTGTACTTTATACAAACTAGTTTCATAAATAGCCTGCAAAGCCATAGCAATACTAAAAAACGCATCTCCGTGTCCTAAAGGCGTTTCAGGAGCTTTTAATTCGTTATTAACAGAAAGTATTTGTCCACGTTGTCTACTATCCTCTAATAATCTTAAATTATCACTACGCAAATAATGTTCAAAAATTTGAGCCATTTGATTTTTTGATTTTTGGGTAAAAGACATAGGTTTCCATACAGAACTTAATCCTCTATCTTCTAGCTCCCCTCTAGTATTATCAATATATCCTTTTGTAATATTAAAATTTTTGGCTACATCATTTAAATAATCAATTTGCTCATTAAACGGCCACCCATCTAACCAAGATTGATGTACTTGTTCAATACGATCACCCCGTTTTTTAAAAATAACTAAATGCGAAGGATGTCGTTTTTTACCTACATCAAACCCCGCAAATAACTGATCTGTTTCATTGTGTTCGTAAGACTTGCTGGCAGGGTAATTAGTTAAAGTTAAATCCTCACAGTTCCTAATCTCCTCTTCATCAAAATATGATTGAGTAGATAAATGAGGTACTAATAGAAATTCTGAGGCAAAAGATTTAGGTCTAGCTTTTTGTTGTTTTAATAACCATTCTTCTGAGTAAAGCTCAGGCATCAATACTCTTCTGCCTGGGGCTGGATCTAACGCAGGTAACACACGAGCCATAAACCTATCATCTTCTTGAAGTTTAGTTAATAAATCCCCAGGCAACATAGGAGTACCTAAGACTATTGTAGGCACACCTTTAAGGGGAATATACATAGATTCTGTTAAAAAATGATCTTCAACCTTTGTTAATTGGGAAGTATTTAAAGGATTTTCTGGATCACGAAGTATATCATCAGCAATCAATGCACCATTAACATGCATACCTCTTTTAAACGAAAAAAGACCTCCATGTGCAATTTCCATTGGATTGCCATTAATATGGTATCTAAAAGAATAGTCCGCTTTTGGGCTGCGATTTTTCATCCATTCTTTTAATTGATCGTTGCGATTAACTGTTTTATTAATTTCAGATATATGATAACGAGCCATATGGTCACTGTACGAAAGGTATAACACAGAACAATCTCTACCAGCTTTTAATAATCTCCAAACACTAAACGCATGGCCTAATAATGTTGATTTAAAATGAAATCGAGGAAGAATAGCAACATAATTTAATCCTTCTTCTACACATTTTTCCACATCTTCAGCTACTACACCAACATGCCAAGCCTTAAAATATTCTGGATGATCAAATGACTGGCTCCATATATCTCTTAAAAATTCCCAAAAACTTCCTACCTTAATAGCATTATGATTTGTTAAACTATCTGCTAATTGGGAAAAAGCTTCATTAAATGTGGTTGAATTATTGTTTGTCATTAATCATTATCCGTTTCTACCAAAGTTTTTAATTTCAGTGCAATACGATTTAATGTGTCTGCATCTTTTACTTCATCTACTAAAACTCCCATCACATCTTGGATGAATTGAAGACTAATTAGACCTTCCATAACTTGTCTTTCCCCTTTAATTCCAAGATCTAAAGCTTTAGCCGCATCAAAGGCCCGGTCAAACGTCTGTACATTTAATTCGCTAGATGCTTTTCGTCTTAAATTTTCGTAGGTTGATAGATGTTCTTCTTGCAACCTAGAAAATCTTTGAGTTTCTGTTTCTTTAACTTGCTCTACAGCATTAGCTCTACTAACTGCCCTAGTTTCTCCCCATTTAAATTGATTTGCCCAAGCATATATAGTGGAAGGTTTAACAACTACATTAAATTGCTTTGTAACCAAATCTGCAATATCTTTAGCAGGTTTTCCTTCTAAAAAATGTTCCATAGCTTTAGTTTTTACTTTATCTGGTATCCGTTTAGGCATCAAATACACCATAACCAGCATCTGATACGTGTTGAGATCCCATAAGACCCCCATAAGGAGTTCCGTCTGATTGTAATAATCTACTAAAATCTACATGACCGCTAACCCCTTTAACTGACGAAACAAAACAAGCTGGAACTTTGCGTTTCTGACCATCACGTGCTACCCATTCGTTATAGTTTAAGGCAATTTCATCTCTTCCGCATACGTTTCGCCAAGTATGCTCCCTTTCTGAAATAGGTTTATAAGTTTTATTTTTTAACAAACTACCTGATGTCCTTTGCAGATCTTGTATCCGCTTATTATGTTGGCAAGCTTCATATTTACACCAGACTACTACTCCAAGTTCTGCTTTCACATCTGCTAATGTTGGTAAGTCTTCTGGAAATTTATCTTTATACTCTATTGGATCTTCGATAGGGCTTACAAAAGCCTGCTGTATTTCTGGTCCTAATCTTTGTAATGCGTCTTCACTCATCTTTATTTCTCCTTGCCCACAAAGCAATACATCCAGCATCACACCAATCTTGTTCTGCGAATATATCTCCCCATGTTGCTATTGTATATTCTTTAATTTGTGGTTTTCCTAAATTACCTTTACCTAATATTTGTTTTTTCCATTGACGATTGTCTATAGGATCACAAACAATATTTGCTTGATCACATAATAATCGAACTCCCGCCACAACAGAAGCAATTTCTATAGTTGATTTAGGATTTTGTATGAAAATAGCCGACTCTACAGCGGCTTTTTCTACATGTATTATATTACTTAAATCTTTGCTGAAATTCTGCATAATTTCAAGGAATCTTGTAGAAAAATTTTTATCAGTGCTAGACCATTTGCCTTGTCCGATAACTTTTTCTGTAGAACTAATTAAAACTGCATGTACTGCTTTAGAGGAGCAGTCAATACCCATATATATTTTAGATGGCATCTTTTCAAAAAATTGCCAATTACCTTTCTCTATCGTTGTTTTCATCATCAATCATTTCTTGCAAAACATCTAAGGTAGTCTGCAAGTTCCAAATAATTTTATTTAACGTGTCAATATCTTTATATACAACAGCATATCGTAATCCGTTAGAAATGATACTAATTTTATTTGTTAAATCTAAAGTTTCTGACCAGTCCATAACTGCTCTCTACCTAAATTTCTAATAGTGATAACTCTGCTTACTGAGTCGTAGGCAGCTTTATAAGCAGCCAATAAACCAGTAATGCGTATATAAATAGCTTCGTGTGCCATGATCTCTTTCCTCAGCTCTGGTAATGCAGGATATACGGAAAAAGCCGCACCCCTCACTTCTTCTCTAGTAAGTTTTTTCTTCCCTTCAGCTTCTCTTTCATCTGCTAATTTATAGATCGCTGCTGAATAGTTCTCATTAAAAGACGCTTCAATTGCTGTTTTTGTAGCAGTAATTTCCGCTAATTGATTTTCTAAATAAGCTTTATAACCACCAAACATAGTAATAAATTCTTCTAACTGTTTATTATCGGCATCCATTAAATTGCTAAAATCTAAGGAATATTCTTTAGTAACTTCTTTCCCAATTATAGGAATAGCTAATTCATCAACAAAGTTTTGAGCAAATTCTAAAGCTGTTTTGGCTGATCCTGTAGGCATAAACTACTCCTTATTACATGGACAATATCTATGTCCAGTACATATTGTTGGCTGCTCAGTCATGTTCATTATGTTAATACATCGATTCGCAATATCTTCCCATTGCTGTGTATCTTTTTCTACAGTAAACGCTTTAATCTGTTGATTATTCTTACATTCATATAAAACAATCCCTTGGTCTACATTATATAAATTTAAATAGATTTGGGTTTGAATTATATGTTCATATTTTGCCATAGATAAAGCAGAAAAGTTTCGTTGATTTATTGATTTAAGCTCTATTATAACTTTTCCATGATCAGGATGCTGTATTAAAAAATCTAATCTACCTGATATTGGGGGCATGTCATTTTTTAAAGATATTTCTGTGCCTAACAAAATACCCATCTCTTCAAAATATTTTTCGTATCTAAGTCCTAAATAATCTCCGTTCCCAAAAATACGTTTAGTATTAGCATCTATAGGATCGTCAATAATTAAGCCATAATACGCATTGTATAAATATCTATCACACGTACTTCCCAATGAAGAAGGATAAAAAACACCTTTTCTACGTTGAGAAAGATCTTTTACTAAATAATCATCAATAGATTTTAAAAGCCAAATGTCTTGGTTAGCTAAATCTATTTGTGCCTTTCTTCTTGTGCGTTTTGTAGAGGTATTGCTTAACAATTCGTCAAGGCTCGCCATAATTCCTCCTGTATCCTTCTTTTAGTATCAGCCCTAATATGAAAAATGTATTCTACTTCATCTGATTCCATTAATATTATATCTCGTTTTGTGTCCCGTTTTTTTAAATGACCGTAAACTCCATCTGCTTCAATTACAAATTTAAGATCAGCAATCCAAAAATCTACTGTAAATTGGGCAATTTGTTTTTGCTGTTCAAATCGCATACCCATTTCTGATAAACAATCTGCAATTATGTTTTCTTGCGATGTAAAATCTTTAGGTTTTATATTCACAAAACTTCCTTTTGCAATTCCTCAATTTTTTCAGGATTATCCATAAAAAACTGTTTTAATCCATTTAAACCCATAGATTTGTGTTCTTTATAGTTATACCAAGCTCCTGCTCTAGTAATTAATCCTCTATCTAATCCTTCTCGGATAAAACTTTCTAACACGTCAATGCCACCTGAAACTCTAAAAGGCACAACTGCATTACTCCAATTTTCTCCACCTACTTTTGTTTTCCGTAAACGAACTTCCATGTCAAATCCAACTCGTTGTTTGTTTTCTTCTATCCAACCATTTCGTCTTACTTGCAATAAAAAATGAGCAAAAAATGTTTGTGCTAACCCACCAGGCATATTATCAATAGCAACAGGACCTAAACTTGATCTAACTTGATTGATAGCTACTAAAGCTGATCCATGCCTTAAATGCGGTAACAATTTAGGTAATGAAGAATTAATAAAACGAGCTTGCCATGCCATGGGATTGTAACTAAATTCTTCTTCAGCTACAGTCGTAGGAACTAAACCCGCAATCGAATCTAATACTACCACATCTACACCAGCAATTAACATTTCTCGTACTATATCTAATGCTTCTTCTCCATTAGTAGGTTGAGCAACTAATATTTTTGCAGTATCTAATCCACATCTATCAACCCAATCTGCATCCCACGAAAGCTCAGTATCTATCCAACCGGCAGTACCTCCTTGATCTTGTGCATTTCTAGCGATTTGACTTGCTAAATAACTTTTCCCTACGTTAGTAGGTCCATATAATAAAGTTAATCGTTTTTTTGGTATCCCTCCACCAGTTAATGAATCAAGAGCAGGTATACCAAACGGAATTTTATCATAATCAAATGTTTTATTATTTCCTCGAAATAAATTTAAGTGTTTTTTTGATAATAATTGTTCAAACACCTCTTCAGCTTTTTCTTTCATATATAATCCTTAATCAGGTTTTAACTCTTTTACTTGTGACATAACCTTAGCTTTTACTTCTGCAAATACTTTGTCAATAATTTCACCAGATTCTGCTAATTGAGGTTCTAAAGGTATCTCTGTATCAATCTCTGAAATAGTAACATCTAGTCTTGCGTATTGATTAGATCCATCTTTGCCTACATTAATAGTAACACCTAAATGCGATGATATTTTAGCCATATCTTTTTCCTCCACTTGTTTATCATTAATTCTATCAAAATTTTGTAAATTTGTCATGTATTTACTGTAATCCATTTTTTTAGCCCAGGAATTAATGCAGATTTCTTGATCTACAAACAATGGAATGTTTAAACTGTTTTGTTGCATTATATTTACTATAGCAGGTAACAAATGCATTTCAGAGTCGTGTATTTCTAATATAACTTCGTCATGCACCTGCAATAACATAGAAGATCGTTTATCTGATAAAAATTTATATACTTCTACAAGACGTTCATTTAATAAATCTGCACTAGTACCTTGAACTAAATAATTTACACCTTTGTAGGACTGTTTTTTTGGTATTTGATAAATTCTGCCATATCTATTACGAACCCAACCACGCTCTTCTACAGCTTTCATAACAGTATCAATAAATGCTTTAGAGCCTTCCATAGCATCTAAATATCTTTTCTTATATTGTGAAGCTTCTGAAATACTTGTGCCTAATTGATTTGCTAATAATTCATTACCAATACCATAAATAATACCAAACGTAATACCCTTCGCTAACTGCCTATAATATTTAAACTCTGGATGATCTTCCGTAACTTGAAAAGCAATTTTCGCCGCTTCTCCATGAAAATCTACTGAAGATTTAGATAACAATTCTGTAACTTTTTCGTTCTGCAAATAGCTTAAAAATACCCGCACTTCCATTTGACTATAATCAATGCTAATTAAATGATATCCAGTTCTAGGAACAAATAGCCTACGAATAGCAATTTGAGAAACATCAGAATCATCAAACGATTCATCTCCCATAAATCCCCATGTGTCTAAAACACTATCATCTAACCAGCTAGAAGCATCAGTAGAAGACATTGCATCAATTCTGCCTCTGATAACATCCCTCTGTGTGTCTGTAAGCTGTATATCTTGTAATTTAAAATGATTTCTGGGAATATTTTGTAGATTTGGATCTCTGCTACTTAGTCTGCCTGTAACGGTTCCCCAATGGCAAAACGTAGTATGCAATATTTTTTTATCCAAATAAGGTTCTATATATGTAGATAACAATTTTGTTAAAGCTCTATGTTGTCTAATTAAACCTGCTAACGGATGGTTAATTTGAGCTAAAGATTTTGAATCCCATGATTCTGCACCTTTCGGTGTTTTTCCTAAAGAGTAGATACCAAATTGATGAAAAGCATCTGCGATCTCTGCATTACTTCTTACGTTAAATTCCTTTCCTGACAAATCAAAAATTTTTGCCTCTACTTCTTGTAAACGATTTTGTATTTTTATATCAACTTCTTGAGCGTAAGACGAATCAATAGTAATACCCACAGATTCCATATCATACAAAACTTTAGTTAGAGAATGTTCTAAATTGAGTAATTCAGTTTGTCCGCTTTCTTCTACAACCGTTAGACATTTTTTGTAAATTTGTAAAGCCCAATAAGCGTCTAATTCACAATATTTACCTAATACTTCAGGTGGAGCTTGGGAATAGTCTTTAGACCATTTGTTTTCTTGTAGTATTTTTTTCGTTTCTTTATCATACTGCGAATCCTTAACACTAAATAACCTAGCAATTGTTTTTGTAAGTCCTAACTCTCGAACAGTAGTATGGGCTGTCATTCGTACTAACAACATTACATCTATTAATACTTTATTATCTAACCTTAAGCCTTCTCTATCTAAAAAACGTAAATCAAACTTAACATTATAACCTAATAATTCTGCCCTACTACTCATCATTTCTATCAATAAACCTAACTGATCAGGAATTAAATTAATGCCTTGATGATGCCGAAAAGGAAAATAAAACATGTTTGAGGTGGGAGAATCAACTGCAATTCCTATACCACACAATTGATTCTTCCCAAATGCGTCTAATCCGTTTGTTTCAACATCAACAGTCCACGAACTATACTGATCAAGAACAGAAAGAGCTTGTGTAAACTCAGTATCTGTTTGAACAATCATTAAAACAACTCAGATATTTCAGAATCTAAGGAAGCTTCTTTTTTTACCTCAATCTGTTGAGATGATTGTTCACGAGTAGGTTGCCAGATTTCTCCATACTTCTCTTGATAATACTCTAGCACGTCTTGGAACTCGTGTGGCTCGCTTGGTAGCTCGTCAGTACGGTTAGTGTCAGTTAATCTATAAGAAGTCTGTAAACCGTCACCATCACGTCTTACTTTAATAACGCCTTTAGTTAAGTCTCCATCCCACTTTTCTTGTATATCTTTAAGGGCTGCTCTAGTAGCACCTTGATGACCATATCCTAAAGCTAGTAATTTGTAGTCTTTAACGGGTTCTTTAAATTTTTTCACGTTATTGACCTCTACCATCTCATATCCATCTTCATACTGTTCGTGTAACACACCATGTACATAAACCCATAAAGCAAACATATTTTTAATCCTAAAATTAAGTCTTTCACGATCTTCCATAGGAGGCAAATGTTCTTTGTTTGATTTTGGATCATCTAATAGCTGATACGCTTTTCTAGTAATAGGTTCATACCAACTGAAAAAAGATAGCGTAGACCACATAGGATCATCTTTATAATCAATTTTAGACATAAAAGTTACATACGCTTCATCTCCTGCTTTGAAAAATAATTCTTGTCTAACGCTTCTAGGTCTAGTATTAGTTTGTGTATCTGAACTGGATAATAAATCATCTAACGATGTCATAATGTTCTCCTTTATTTTTTGTTTATTTAAAATTGTTGTAAAAATCTAATTACTACGTTTTCAGGCGTACTTGGAAAATTATAATCTTGTATTAATATACGCATAGCTCTATTTGCTTTAGCTGTTTCAGCAACAGATAAATACGTTTGCAAATTGATAAGATCATCTTCCATTTCTTCAAGTTGTGCTTTTGGTAATTCTAAAGGAGCAGTAGAATACAAAGCTCCTATAAAAATAACTCTCTGCAAAATGGTAAAATCTTTCATAACAGAGACAAAGTTACTCATCTTGAACACTCCCGACTATAGGCTTATCGAAAAAGCCTAAAGCTTGTAATCTTAAATCAATAAACTCATCAGCATTTCCTATTCTGCCTTTTGCGACATCGTAGGGCATGTCTGCTTCATACAGTTCGTATAAAGCTTGATGAAAAGGGGTATCGGATTCTACATATCCAAATTTTTTTGCTCTACTAGCATGTAGTGGATATTGTTTTATAAAGTGTTTTATATTTTCCCATTCTGAACTGGACATTTCTATTCTCCTATAGGTAGGGGAGATTAGTATCTCCCCACCTGCTTTGTTATTTTGTAGGTCTATATACTATCTGATCTGAAATCTCTGGATAATGTACACGTATATAATCTAACGATGCTGTTGGATTATTTTTTGTACCTTTAGGAATATTCTCGTCTACAATAAACTTCGCATGTCTTGGTACTCTTTGATTTGAAGTTAAGGGATGCTTGCTAAAGATTGTTTTGTTAGGCATTTTCTAGCCTCCTTTATTAATATGCTTAACATAGTAATCGATTACTAATACAGGTGTCAAGATTACTTTTATCAAGTTCCTGAACATCTTTATATCCTTTCGGCAATTCAACATAAGTCGTAAATACATAATCTTGCATGACACGCAATGCCCAATCTTTTCCTTTTAATCCTGCTTCATCAGAATCTAAACATAGCACTACTTCCTCGACAGGTAATGACGCTAAAATCTCTTGTTGTTTTTTACTCAAACTCATCCCCAATAAAGCTACAGCAGAATAGCCATTTTGATTAAGCCACATTGCGTCTAATGTACCTTCTGTAACACAAACAAACTTTGTTTTACTGATCCGATTAGCACCAAACAACACTTGCGATTTTTTAAACCCTTTACTGTACAAATATTTTGGAAATCTGTTGAGCTGTCTTGTAACAGTTCCTACTAGTCGGCTGCTAATGTCATAAACAGGTATTACTAAATCGTGATATCTGTTTGTAGCACATGACCAATCTAACAAAGTTTCTTTTGTAAATCCACGATCATACACCCATTTAGCATACTTATCTAAAATTAAATCAGGCGACAATTGAATCTCATCTAATTCAGTAATGACAGGCTCTACAATTTCGTCAAAATCTAAGTCAATTGTCAAAGACTCTTCTATAGCTAGATTTTTAACATCTAGCAAAGAAACTCCAAGTAACTTACTTATAAAACTGAATAAAGAACCTTGACCACATCCTGCAAAACAAATCCACATACCTTTTTCAACATTAATTGAACAGCTTGGAGATGTGTCAGAATGAAATGGACAAAATGTAGAAAATTCTATTCTATCTAACGGAACATCTACGTTTGCATTAAGTAACAATGCAGTCCAATCAATATGATGAAAATCTGTCATATTCGACCTCATGTATATCTCCTCTGTTCACATCCCAATGTAAATATAAATCATTCACAAACAAAGCGTGATCTCTCATTTTTTGAACTTGAATCCTTCGTACTTGCTCATTAGGCGAATCATTCTCATCTAATACACCACACATAGAAAAAATCATGTCACCAGATCTTAACAAAGCATCACCAAAAGCTACGCTACTAGCCCCTGGAGGTTTATAAATATCGCTCGCATCTCTATTAGCTTGTGTGCTAACAAACATTGGAATATTTTGGCTCATACATAAAGCTTTTAGAGAGGCACACATATGCTGACTAGTTTCCCATAATGACGATTTGCTAGTATTATTTAACTCAATTAAATAAATACCATCAATAATAACAATTTCAGGCTTATGTTTACGTATAATACCAGCTATCGCTTCTAAACTAATGCTTGATTGACCTGTTATATGATCGCAAATCATTAACTGGGATTTTTTTTCTTTAACAGACTCTAAAAAAACTTGATATTGATCTTCATCAATTGTTTCTCCATTCCTCAAACTTCTATGAGTAAAATCAAAACCCATCTTGCGTGCCATAATAGCATCTAATCTTAAATTAATTGATTCGACAGGCATTTCAGTAGAGACTAATAATGTTTTATAACCTTGCATAAAAGCATTTGCAGTCACTTCAGCACATAACCAAGTTTTCCCTATTGATGGTCTAGCAAAAAGTCCTACAAGCTCCCCAGGCATAAATCCAGCTCCAACATTATTTAAAGTGTCAAAAGGCGTCGCAATGCCTAATAATCCTCCTCCCTGTAAACGCTTTTCTTTACGAGTTTGATAACTAGAAAATCTGTCTGAAGAATCTGACTCATAAAAAGACACATCCTCATCAATAAGAGAATTAATGTTATATAAACCGTCTAACAATTTCGTATATGCTTGTTTTGGTTTATCTTCGATTGTGGATTTGTTGCTGTTTATAAGCTTTACAATATCTCTGCGTAATTTTTGATCTATAAATCGCTCTTTGCAGTAATCAAAATCAACGGTACTAGCGGATAAATCTAACGTATTAAAATTACTCGCTAATAAATCAGATGTTGGGAACTGATTATACTTATCAATGTAATCTATTAGAAATTTATAAGCATCGCCATGATGTGCAAAATCACCACTAGAATAGGGGAAAGCTTTTAATCGATCAAGTGACGATAAACCAAAAATAATACCAGATTCAATATACTCATACTTCTCCATATACCTCCTACAACTCTTTTAACACAGTAGCATTTTCTAACATATAATATTTAAGTTGTGGTCTTAAATATTGTTTCTTCAGTTTGACAGCTTCATCAATAGATGTAACTTGCCCAATCGTGCTTATGAGTCCTGTAACTTCATTTATTGCTAAAACATCATAAACTCTTGTATTTTGACTTGTCAACTGGTTTGATCTAAAAAATCCACCTTTGTTTTTACGATTCTTTTTTGGCATCGTTGTCTTTTAAAAACCTAACTACTTTTCGTTGAATTGAGGATCTAATTTTATAGGCAGGCACATCTAAAAGTTCAGAAATTCGTTCCATTGGAGTACCTTCAAGACGCAATTCAAGAAAATCTAGCTCATGTTGCGATAAATTACTCCTTTCTAATATATCTTTTAATTCAATATTAGTCATAAAATCTAATGAATCAGAGTCTGTAAGACTTTCGGCTAAATTTGATGATATAAATCCGTTAGTAGAGTCAAAATCTAAATCAATTCCATCAATATTATAAGCTTCATGTATATTTTTTGATTTTTGAGCTTTAGAAATAAGGGTTCTAAGGGTATTTACCATTACAGTATGAAGATATGTATGAAAAATAGCCCCTTTTTTATTATTTTCATCAAAATTAGTAGCGGCTTTAATAATTGCAATACGTAATTCTTGGGCAATATCCTCTCTATCCATGCCTAATACGTATGTATTTTGTAATAAGCGTTGAACTTTAGCTTCCCATTGCTCTAAAAGTTGATCGTTTATTTCCACCTTTACTTATGCCATCTTTTTGCCCAGAACAATAACACCTGTTTGAACAATAAATGTGTTGCATCCCCCTATTATATCGTTGAATAATATGGCTCCTCTGCATCTTAAACTTATAATGACAAAACGAACACTCTACTGGAATCCAATAATACTTTTCTCTACATTCAGCAGAACAAAACTTTCTTTGATGTTGTACTGGTACAGACTCACAACCTTTACACAAATTTTTATATCTAGGTTGTTTATTATTTAAGCCTGCTTGTTGTAAAATTTTAGAAACGTATTGTCTACATACTCCTATTTTACGAGCAATTTCATTACCATTCAATAATGGCTGCTGTAATCGTAATCGGATAATCTTACGATCTGTTTTCATTTAGTCTATAAATCAACGTAATCTGAATCTGCTTTTTTAACTAATTGAGTTTTAACAAGAGAATTTAATCTTTGTTTTGAAACTCCTTCTAAAAATTCCCGCATTATTTCTTCAGTTAATTCAGCTTCCCCTTGGTCAGTGGCAATATGTTGTAGGTTTGTCACAGACGCTGACCATAATTCATCTGAAATTGAAATAGTAAATTCTTTTGCCATTTTATGCTCCTTCTAATGCTTCAATTCGTGTTTTAAGTTTTTTTACTTCTTCCATTAATAAAACAGACACTAATTTATAATCAATGCTTTCAGGTTGGCTATTTTTGTTTAAGTGTACAAGTTCAGGTATTATTTCATATACTTCTTCTGCAATATATCCAAACGAATTTGTGTCTTGGTTTTTAAATTTAAACTGCACAGGTCTTAAATCAAAAAGTTTTTCTGTGTTTAAAGTTAAATCCACAATATCCGTTTTATATTCCCTAGACGAAACATTACGGAAAATATTTTCGCTACTAGCGTTCCATACTAAATCAGTTCCAGTACCCTCAGGGAACGAAGCGGCTGGTCCATGAATTGTGCCGTTTATATACAAATTATACGGTCTATCTTCTGTAGTTTCGCCAATAGCAAATCTTGTTGTAGTTGTAGATGAAGCCCACGCCTTAGTTGTAAAAGCTAATGTCCCACCTGCCGCACCAATTCTTGCGATTTCATAATCTGATACTGTGCTTCCAGACGCATATGTTGTAGTACCTTTTTGAACAAAATTTACAGATTGATTATCTTTATTAGTAGATTTAATTGTTATTCCGTTAGCATCAAAAACAACATCACCAGCCAAACACGATGCAGTTCCATCGGCAGCTTTTAGATGAAATTGTGTTACACCAGTAGAAGCTCCATTAACGCCATAAACACCCGTGGAATCTATTTTAACTCCTGCTAATCCCCCACCGACACCTTCTCCAGTTTCAAATAATCCACCACTTGCAATTCTAAATATTTTTGCCCATGATATTTGAGATGCAATTTCGTCTGCTGTAATAGCATTTGCCGAAATAACAGAAGCATTAATAGCTAAGAATTTTTCTGTAAATGGGGCAATAAATGGAGCTGTATCGGCTAATGGTGCTGGACTTGAACTAGCTACCGTAATTACACCTAAAATTACATGATTATCCGCATAAGGCACTAAGTTATCATTGGTTAGTCTCAAGGTAAGATTACTACTAACTGATTGATCTAAATCAATATAAGCAAATAAGGTGATTGCTCCAGCACTTCCACCTATTAAAGTTGTTGATTCTAAATTATCTTTGGCAGTATAAGATGCCCCATCAGTAGTAAATGAGTAATCAGCTTCGTTTGCCGCATCATTATCTGAATCTCCCCCATATGCTATCGTTCGGGTTGTTCCGTCTGCAAATTTAATAGTTGCATTTGTAGTAGCAGAAGTTCCACCATGCCATTTAATATGTTTATATGAATTACTACTTGTATTAGTGCTTCTAACAATTTGTAAATCTGTACTATAAGTCTGAGCACCTTTTTTAATTAAAGCACTGGTTAATCTGTTTTGTGGAATCTGTGATACGTCTATTGAAGGTTCATCTGTATTATTAGGAGTTGCAAGAGGTTCCCATGTACATAACCCTGATGTATCCTCATCTGCTTTTGCTCTTCCTAACTGTATATCTGTATTTGGAGATGCAATATCTGCATAATTAGGTGCGGTCCCATCAGACACCACAATTTGAAGATCTTTAGGATCTGAGGATAAAGGCGTAGTAAGTCTACCGCCAGGTCGTAAAAATACGGTATACCATTCATTTGTAGCACTAGCATCGGCATCTTTAGCCGCAGTAACGGTATAATCACCTACATCCATAGGATAACTTTGTCCATTAGCTAGTAATACAGTTACAGTAGAAGCACTTGTATCTGATACTACTCGTATTGTTTTATAATTTAAAGCACTATTACTCGAATGTCCCGCAACAATTTTACCTGCAATAATTTGTGCTGTGTTTGATAAAGGCCCGTCAGGAAGTTGTGTGTACCGTTTATTTAAACTAGGCTCATATGAAAATTCTGTATCTACAACACCAACGCTGTTATTATCTAATCCTGCTCCTTTGATCGTACAATTTAAAGCTCCAATGCTAGATAATCCATAATCAATTTCCTGTACTAAAACATTAAAGTTTTTGGACCAAACGCTATTTTTAACTCTTATCGTATGTCCCACTTCAACAGGTATAAAAATACGCATATTATTTGATGCATTTAACGCTGTACCATCACTAGTATCCGTGCTTGAATTTCCATACACTACTGTAGTTGATGAAGTAGAAGCAATATAAGCGTACCTAATTATTTCTCCACCTGCGTCTATTTCTGCTATTACCATTCCTTTGCGTACACCAAATTGCTCAGGATTGTTAATATCAGTAGAACCATCTGCTGGCGTAAATGCTCCTGACGCAAATGTAATAGTATTCCCACTCCTACTAACATCTGAGGAATCTGCGTCTAATTTTACAAAAGGATATTCCATTAAATTTAAACGAGCTGAGGTAATAGTTTTACGGGAATGTTTATCTAAAAGACTTGCTACAGATCGTACTATCCTATCATTAGATTCAAAATTTTCTGCGAGAGCTTTATATGGTCTATTTATTCCAACACTATCTTTAACTCTACAAGTCGAAGCATCAATATCAATAAATGCACAAACAACATCTGCGTTATCTGAAATAGCGGCTCTTGTTGTACCATTATATCCAGTACCTGTTCCCCCAGATGTACCTCTATCCACCGTTAATGTTTTTGTTCCTGCGTTAATTGCCGTTATTAATAAATCCTCAGTTCCAATCGTAATAACATCATTTATTTGCAATCCTACTATTGAATCTAATTTAATCGCTGTATCTGTATGTGCTGACCCAATTCCTGACGCATTATCAACTTGAGTAATGCGAGAATCGCTTGTACCTAAATTGCAACCAGGGTTATTGCCAGAACCTGCTCCTGCTTTAACGGTAAATAGTCTAGTAGTACCTGACGTTGGAAATGCCTCAAATAACAATGATGGAGAAAGTGGGGATAAATTATGCTCTCCTGTATATAAACCTATTTTTGATGATCCTCTTGTCACATCTTCAGCAGTAAAAATATTACTAATTACAAAGTATTGATTTGCACCTGTCCCACTTTGGTAATGTAACGTAGCACAAGGTGTACTAGATCCAGCTTTGTAAAGTAATAAAGGTGTTTTTGGGCCTAAATCAGTAGTAGGTCTATGTTGACTACTACTAGATTCTGAAGCATCTCCAGCATTTGTACTAACTCCTAAATCAGGAACCCAACGTAAATTTCTACCTTCCCAATCAGCTACATTTGCAATTGTGCCTTCGATAAGTTCAAATGTCATAGATTGGGGCAACCCGCTTGCAACAGCTAATCCACCTAAATCTCTAGGATTTTCTTGAAAATTATACACAACAGACGTATATAATTTATGAGTTTCTGTAGCAAACGTAGCGTCAGGCTTAACTGCTAAATTAAAATTTGTTTCACCTGTCCAGTTATCATCTGGTTGTGTAATAGTTAATCCGTGTTTAGTAGGATCTGCTATTGTTTTATTTATAAGATTAGGTCGTGTGCCTCTAGGAAAATAATTCATTTGGGGCTTTGCGGTGTCCATTGAAAAACCTATAATAGTTGCTCCGCTTGCATGAGATGCTAAACTTGTACCATTTTGAGCCCTTGTACAAGTAACATTATTAGTAGAAATGCCAGTAATTAATAAAAATTCTTCATCAATACGAATTGTTTGACCTACAGAAAAACCAGTAGCACTTGTAAAAGCGATAACATCTGATGTTCCTGTAGCGTCAACAGTACCCGCAGTAGTTGTACGTAAATTAGATCTAGTAAAACTTGTATCTACATAATAATCAAATCCCATGTGACCAGTTGAATCATCATCTGTAGATGTCCTACTAGCTAAATCATGTTGATCGCTGTTTGCAATATCGTAAACTACTCGCAATGCTGTTTGCGTACTATTAGATAAATCTAATAATCCGTCTCCATCAGAATCTACTTCCGCAGATAGTATTTCATTTGACGTATAAGCAGCCGCTGAAGTTTCGTGCTTATCAGAATTAGTAGTATCTATATTGTCAGAAATACCGTTAATTAAATAAGAAATAATCTCACTTCCACTGTTTGTGGCAGATTCAGTTAAATTAATCTTTCTTAAAGACAAAGGAGCTTGTTCCATAGGGAACTCACCTAATTCGGCTAATGCATCTTTCGCTTCAATTCTAATTATGCTACCAAAACGGTAATGATGCTCAATTTCATGAAAATAAATTCTACCTCTAAACAAATACGAATTAGTCGCATTATCTTTAACACGACATTTCATAAAATCCGTAAAAACTCCAGTTAGTTTACCCTGAGAAGAGTTAGAGGCACTTTTGGTAGGTAAACTTGAGTTATAGTCTTTAGAAGGATTTGACAATAAAATTTGACATGTGGCTGGATTGTTAAGCTTTTTTTCAAGATCAAAACTTAGTACAGCGTCTGTATTATTGTATGTTAAAGCTGGAATCCAACTTGTGCCATCAAAATATTCAAATGTTAGTGTTGGTTGCGACATTTAATGTTTAAAATCCTTTCTGTATTCAGCAATAAATTGTAGCTGGTAATTCCACCTATCTTCTGCACCTGCTTCCATGTCAAATCTAGCGTTGTTAATAGCTACTACATACACACCACCACCAGTTTCTACAAAATTTGACCCGCTTGCAATTGTAAAACGAGAACCTGTATCTGAATGTGGGTCTGCCGCTGTGTTAAACCTAGGATGATTAGCATCCCCTATTTCTAATTCTATAGCTTTATCGCTATCGTTCATTTTTCCTGCAAATCGATAGATAGCATCTTCTAAAGCATTTTTATATGGCACATAATATGTCTGCGTCTCATTAGTATAGTCATCACTATTTGTATTTGTAGCATCATCCCAATGTTTTCTAGTTACCGAAATAGCAGTCATGCTTTCAAAACCTTGAGTTGTGTTTGTTGTATCTTGACCAACATTATCAATTGTGCCTGTAATTGTAATAACTGGTTTAGCTGTATTTAAATCAATAATCCTAACCGTTTTAGGAACGGATAGATGGGTAGGGCCTTTCTGGATTTGAATAGAAACCGAATCGGCTTGTAAAGCGTATCGTTCAAATGAAGAGGAAACACTTTGATTATATGGATCAGACGTACTTACATAATTGATAGCTGTTCCGTCACTTCCTGCACGGCTTGCGTGTGAACAATTTCTTAATAATATTGCTAATGACATTTTGTTACTCCTTAATATCTAAACGATCGATCTCGATTCATACTGCCGCTTTCAGGAATACCTAACGTAGCTTCCATTGACCCATTTAAATAAAAATGTACATCTTGGATTTCTTGTTCTGTATTATTTTTTACATCAATTTTTAATTCTAGTCTTGGTAAAGTATTTGCCATAGGATTTTTTCCTGTCGCTAGGCCATATCCTGGTAAAGCCTGTTGACCCATTAACCACTCTAAACCACTTATGCCTAGGTTTGTAGTTCCTTTCCAAAACTTTTCCCACCAACGGGATTCTAATATAGCATTAACTATAATATCTTTTAAAATCCCAGCAAAATACATAAGTGCCTTTTTTACAGCTACAAAAAACCCATCTTCTTCTACTATCTGTGCGAATCTCCTAACTTTATCAATTAAAATAGGCATCCATTCCATAGCTACTTTTTCGCCAAATTCAGCAATAGGATCTAACCAACTTATCATTTCATCAAGCAACGGAATAATGTACGGAACAAAAGGAGCTAAAAACACATCTACCATTGCCCCAAGAATTTTAAATATAGCACCAAATACTGATTTTGTTACTTGAGAATTTTTAAACATCTTATAAACAAAACCAAATATTAAACCTACTCCTGCAAAAATACCAATCATTTTACCTAAACTCATGCTAGAGTTTTTACTAGTTTCAGCACTTGATTTTTGTACAGATTCCATATTTTTTGATTGACGTTTAGCATCATTAGTGCCAGCAGGACCACTTCCTGCACCACCATGTTGAACCATAATTCTAGCTACTAATGGTATATTTGCATCTGCCATTTTATTTCATCCTTGCTTTATGTTCTTGTATTCGTTGTTGCCGGTCTATTTCTTCCTGTTCTTTTTCATCTAATGCTGATTGAACTGCTAAAATAGTAAATATTTCTCTTTCGCTAAACTGTAATAACGCTTCATATGGTATACCTTTTTTCATTAAAGATAACAAAACTACCCAATATTGAAACTTTATTCCTTCAGCTGGAGTTATATTTTTACCTCCTGCTAAATAAAGCTTTATTCTTTTTTTGTTTCATCAAGATCAACACCGCCTTCTGTACCAAATGCTTGTGGCACAAGAGATTCTAAAGCTGTACCTAAACGATGATCAATAGAAATTAAAAAAGCTTCTGTAGTTTTACCCCATGGAGCTTCAATAATCATTTCCCGCAAACAAGCTCTAACATACTCAGATGCTTGAAAACTTGTATTTCCATTTGAATCCCATGACATATGTTCGGAAATAAGCTGGTTGCGTTTAGCCCAACTCAAAGGTTTTACCGTAACTTCAAAAGTATCTCCAGTTTCTTCAATAGTAACCGTTTCAACTTTATTTGAGCTACCAACTCTATATTTATCCACGTCAAAATTAGTAGATGTAGTCATCCTGTCCTCCCCTTATTTAATTGTTGCTTTTCTTACGGATAATAATGAGCATTATCCTGTACATCTATTTTTAAACCTCGGAATAAAATATCAACGTCTGCCTGCAAAACACCTTCAGTGCTGATGTTATGTGGAGCTGATCTAATAAAAGCTCCCTGTGAGTCTCCACCAACGGCTGCCGCACTAGTAGGAATAGTAATAGTGATCGTGTCGTTTGTTCCCCGTGTAAAAACTAATGAAATATCAAACCCCGTTTTCCCACTACCGTAATCTCCTTCTAACAACAGCTCATTAAACAAAGTTCTTTGAGCGGTTGTAGAGGCGTCAGCATCTGGTAAAGCTAATGTAGCAGACATGCTATATTCTCTCCGACCTTCTCTTATTTCAGATGGGCCTTTCTTTCGACCCATTCTCTTTGAAATGTAGTATCTTGATTCTGTATTGTTGTTAATGCTTATATCAAAGCTCCGCAATCTAGCAATAGTAATACCAAACATAGTCACTTCGCCTTGAGAAAAATAATAAGGTTCTGTAGTAGGCTCATCTACATCAGTACTCACAATAGGTTGCATAGCCCCATAAAATGGAGTTAATGTAGCGCCTCCTCCTGGAATAGTTGCGGCAATTTGATTATGAATCATACCAAGAAAATCAACTGTATTCCATGACATACTTAACATGCCACCTTCTTCTGCGGAAATAGAAGCATTACCTACTTTTCCACCATAATAACGCCTATCAAAATCTTTATCAGAATCCTCATCAGAAGCTCTCATATGAGCATGCCAAGTCAATGTGTCTAAATCTACAGTTTCAGTAATAGCATGTGTATACGGAATAGATTGTGTGGTAGCAACTGTATCTCCTCCATCAGCAGTTAAAACAGCAAAGACATATTCATCATCCGCATGGTCAAATTGAAGTGGGTAATCTAATTGAAGTGCCGTAGTTGAACCACTTCCAACGTGTTTTCTTATTTCTGAAGTAGTGCTGGATTCGGTTGTTCGTGTCGTAGACCCCGTAAATACTAAATAAGTGTTGGTTGCAATAGTTCCGTATGCGGCATCTACAGTTACAAATACATCACCTTTTTTTGTAGCCCCATCAATCATAGCCCCATAAGTAGGGTTGCCATCACTGCCTGCGGTATTTATATAAGTAGTAGAAGACGCAACTTGTCCAATAGGATACCTAAGTGCTTTGCCATTTAACAAAATCATATTAGGTATAGATCCAGAAAAGCTTTGTGAACCACTATAAGCTCTATGAAAATTTCGTTTTGAAGCTGAATTTAAAAAATATGCAGGTTGTATATCTTGTACAGGATCTGGTAAATCTACTGTTTCATAAATACCAGGCAATTGATTTATATAAACACCACTAGCCTGATCACTAACGCTTGATATCCTATTTACATATTCATCATCGGCATGGTAAAAAGCTAACGGAGCATCTAAAGTTAAAGTTTGTTCTGAGCCACTCGTTACTGCAAACAAGACTTGTCGAACTTCCGACTCTTGTGTAGCATGATTTAATCTATTGATTTGAATAGCATTTCCTGCGGCAAATTCAAAACTACTATAAGGATTATCAACGGTAATTTCTATAGTGCCAGCTTCTACAGCACCTTTTAATTGAGCATGCTGATAAGGAGAAGATGAATTAGATCCGCTTGACAAAGTATTGCCATACGATAATTCAGCATAAGCACCTGGGGCTGATTCAGCACCAAATGTAAGTTGACTTTGATCACTCCTATAAATTGCCATATTTACTCCTTAAATATCTATCTTATTATTATACTGTTGCTAGTTAAGTTTCTGCTAAAATATTTTCGTTGACTAATCCGATTTCAATAGTACCCGCCCAAACACCGATTTGATCTTCTGATGCTTCATTAAAATTTGAAAATTGTAATCGTTGAAAATTAGTCATGCTGTGTCTTCTAGCATGACAAATCCTTCTTATTTCAGCCATTAAATCATAAAGTCGTTGTCGATTAATGCGGGTTTGAAGTTCTAAAACCACGCTGTAAATTCGATCAACATATTTCCAATTTCCAATAGGCACTTCATCTAACGTAGGTGTGCCTGCTTGTGCAATAAGATAATCTCCTCGATTTAAATCAATTCGTATAGCAGTAGACGTGCCACTATTTAGTTCAATAAGAACAGGCTTTGCTACATTAGAGGTATTCCATTGAGCGTTTAATTCGCTAATAACATCTGAAACTGGTAATGGTTCTGGCATAAAACCTCCTTAAAACACTTCAAATGCTGTTAAACTTTCTAATTGCTCATCAATTTCCCTTTTCCATTCTTCTACTCGCTGTGATAATGAAACTCTATCCATCCCACTTACAACAGCACCACCAAAATCAGCACTCCTAGTAATATCAATGCAAGACAGTTTTATAGCTGAATCATAAACAATACCATTTTCTCGTGAATCAAAATTAAGATCTCTGCCAGCTAAATAAGTAATTCTAACACGATTACTAAATTCTCCTGCTAATAAAGTAGATTGACTATACAGTTTAGATGGCAATAAAAATTGTCTAGCAAACATAATCATTCCCGTGTCTGCGACAAGAAAATAATCATTACTACGACCTTGAGTTTTTGTTTCCCATGCGTTTCCATCCCAAATTTGAAGTTTTAAAATTTTATACGCATCAGCACGATCTAGTTTAATACCACTTAAATTAAATTCATGAATTTCTGAATAAACAATGTTTGGTCGCCATGATTTCCTAGTCTTGTAATCTATATAAGATTGTGACCTATTAATATAATCATCTACGGTAGCTTGGGTGGGAGTTGTGCTTGAAGTAAAATCTGTGCCACCCAAAACTGGAGCTAATTGCATCATTTCGTATATATCCTTAGAAGTACAATAAGCGGCTATAGGCCTCATTTGTATACGCTTAAAAGTTGGAGCGGTTGTAACGCTAGTTGGGCTAGAAATACGGACCCAATATTTAGTTTTACTATCTATAGCTACAGTAGACCAGTTATCAAGTCTGTTTAAAGGAAAAATCTCAGCTCCATCTTCACTAAAATCGTATGCAGTATCAAGATCTCCGTCAGGATCCTGTTCTCCTATATAAGATAACGGTATAAATTCTGTCCAAGCACTGCCGTTATAATATTCATATTTTAAGGTCCCTAGATTTCCTGCCGTATCAATATCAAAAATAGCCATATCAAACTTACTGTCATGGCCTAGATACAGCATATGAGTTGTTTCTACAAAAGCTCCAAACGAAGTTCCTCCAGGCTTCTGTGCTTCTAAGGTCATATCTCCGTAATTAGAACCGTTATAAGTTAGTACACTTGTAAAGCTAAAATCGGTTGTAGGCATTTTATTTTTTATGCATCTGTACTTTCTTCAGGATACTCAGAACTGCGATCTAAATTATCGTTTTGTTCTTCAGTAATTGTTTCATCTGTCGCAATTTTGCCTCGTAAGTACATAGCTACTCCATTTAAGTTTGTGATCTGCTGTGCTAAATTTTCTCTAGCTAGTTCAACTTTCCTTAATTCTTCGCCTAAAGTTTCTATTTGTCTTCTGATCGCTTCTAAATCGGACTCTACATTTATATCTACCATTCTGATCTCCTTTTCTTATCTTTTGCCCGAAGGCGTATATATTATTATACTATGTATAGGTAAATTATTATTCTTCTATATCCCGTTCAACCCATTGCGTAGTATCTTCATCCCAATATGTTTCTTTACCTTCTGGAGAACTAGGTTTCGCTGTTGGTGGAACCCATTCCCATGCATCTTCATCAAATGTCCATGATGCAAAAGGTTGTGTATCTTTAGGACCTTTGGAATTAGCGGCTATTTTAAAAGCCTGTATTTGTCCCCAATTTGGATTTTCTTCCCACTCCCACTCATCAGATTCATTTTTGCTTACTATAAATTTGCGGTTTTCGTATCCCGCTGGTAAAGTTATATTTTCAATAAGGTCATAAAGACCACTTTGCGGAATTGTATAAGTCCTTCCATCTGCTTGCTCAAACCAAAACGTATTATTACCTGTAAGAGTTACAGATGTAGTATCTTCTACCGCTGTTTTTACTTCATTAGTTGTTTTTACCTTTAGAATTTTCATCTTACCCTGCCGCTTGACTATAATTAGTAGTTCCAAATGCGGATAACCTACCTACATGACAGGTAGTAGTACCACTTACTTGTCTATGAGCTGCATATAAAACACCAGGACTTCCATCAGGAATGTATGCTAAATCAATTCTATCTGGAGATAGACTTGTAGGTTGAACATTCGCTTCATTACTAGAACCTGTTCCATTATACGCAGTAAACTCCGAACCGACCGATGCCGTATTATCTGATGAATTTAATGTAATGGAAACTCCACGAAAATCATATTCCGTATGATACATTACTACAAAATGTCCAGCATCATAATTATATATAACATTTATACTTTTTTGCGTATCTGAATTAGATGTTAAATATCCATGTTCGTTAGTACCAGAATTTACCGTGACGTTATTGGTCGTAGTATTTACGCTAAATGTCCAAAAATATCCTGCATTATCATGAGAACCTTCAGAAACTTGAGCTACAATTACTCCTTTTCCTAATTTTTCATCCCATGCAACGTGATAATTTTCAGTATCAGACTCTGCTCCATAGCCAGGAATATCTGTCCATCCTCCTTCGGAAAATGCAACTACATTGCTACTAGCTGACATAGTGT